>Ga0126337_10002019_pt1 | contig 12705 bp, 10 predicted proteins | sample DipCmetagenome_FD_92527 | JGI IMG/M metagenome (GOLD analysis project Ga0126337, IMG submission 92527) | Coral microbial communities from La Bocana,Puerto Morelos, Mexico - Diploria C A metagenome | ecosystem: Host-associated > Invertebrates > Cnidaria > Coral | place: La Bocana,Puerto Morelos... | reverse complement strand
TGAGGGAATACTCTTCAAGCGTCTAGTTGACCTGATTAAACAAGTCCTGCTAATTGTGACTCAACTGTCATTGTTTGGATTAAACAATAGCTTTAAAAATGCACGGTAAGCTATTTTTCACGTGAGGGTCACAAGGAGAAAATAATAATAAAAAAAGACTTATGACGCACGGGGTTTTTCCCGATATATAAATATTTACATACTTGGAGCATTGTCGCTAATTCTCAGAAACCAGGTGATGTTCTAAAAATTGATTTCTAATACAATGTAGGAGCTAAAACTGAACACTTATTATGTTTGAGTTATAATCAGAAAAGTTGCTACCTACCTACCCTACGTTAAAAATTGCGTGTTTCCTGTTGTAAATATTATTCTGTACAACAAAGACATCAAAACCGAAACTGTGTCTGATTGAAATGGGTTATTCCCCAACCAGTAAAATGCGCCCTGTAATTGGTTGACAGTAAACTCACGTGAGTATCATGTGGTCTTGAGTGAGCATTAATACAAATTAAACTGCCTTTTGCAACTAGGGCATTAAAGGAGTACTGCTGAAGCCAGTCGGTATATTCTTTAGACTGAGGTAAGTTCCACTTGTTTTCTTTAGTCGGTCAGTTGCAGTATCAGCCTATAAATCGATTGCATGTTTAATTTAAAGTGCCCTGCGCTACGGCACTGTCTCTTAGGAGATATTTTCGCAGGAGTACATATTTCCATGCACACATGACAACAACAACAATCCTTTATTATCGATCCATTGCCCATTTTACATCCCAATGATGCGTTAAAGTAACAGTGGTCTGTTGTAAGGAATTATCAAGACATCCAACAACGAGTAAGGGTCAGATCAGAGTATGCCATTTTAATTTCCATTGATAACGGAACTGAAATCTCTACCACTTTCGACTGATTACAATCCGTGGACGCTGCGAGAAACTGCAATTTTGAACAGGAAACACTGTTTTCTCATTTAACTGCATGATTGCTCAACAGGTCGACTCAATAGTCCAGCTAGTTTCATTAGTTACCTAGAACATGAGGAAATCAGTTGTGCACATGGAGGTTGGCTCTGAATGAGCCGTTAATTTGCAGATAAATTGACGACGAACGTGAGTTACTTGGCATCGCACGACTGACTTCTCAAAGCCGGAAGTTTATTCCGTCACTCTGAAAAAGTCGATTCAGCTCTAGTCACTTGCTGTTTTTGGAGTGAGTTGCAATTTTTGAAATCTGAAGTAAGAAATTTGCTTCTCTTAGCTAATTTTTGCGATACCGGAAGCTTTTCAGCATTACCTAATGTGATTGTCTATCAATTGCGGTGTTCTTAGAATGGGGCTTTCCCTGACGTAAAGCTATGCGACCTGTCAAACCTAATAAAATGTCCTTTCCTTTCGTATCAAGGTACTTTGGTATCAAGGAATTTTGAAAAGCCGACTTCAGCCGCAAGTCTGCTCTGAAGTTGTGTTTTCGTTGGATTAGTACGTGCGGTATCATACGTACATCCAGTTATTCGTTCAACCACTAGAGGGAGAAATTCCCGGAAAAACAGGAACTTCTAATTTTTCGTAGTCCTGTTTTAGCGGCTTAAGCGTTCTGAATGGAAATTCTGGTTCCATTAATCTGTCAGTGCTTGTTCATTTTGCACCTTAGTTCCATTCCTTTTAGCTTTCATGGTTAATACACAACGGATAATTCCCAGCCGAAATTTTGCACTTTTCTTTTAAATCAATCAGTAGGCAGTATCGAGAGAAAGACTAACTTCTTCTACCCCTGATAGACTAATGGATCGGGACACGAATGGAAATAAATGAATTTGAAATTTAGAATCCTGTGCCGGCGTTCATTTGCACACTGCCAGTTTAGGACAACTCCATTTCCTAAATTTAACAAGCTAATATGATAATCATTACGTGTAACCGAGGTAAAGAAAAATGAATCGCAACGAAATTGGCGTGTCGCCATGATTCCTAGAAAACTTTTCATAAATGTTTAGGTTGAATTCAATTACAATTTATAGATCTGCCTTATCAAAAGCTTTAATAGATTTTCCTGAAAATTAATCATCGAATTTTTCGTGAAGTTTATACTTGAAGATATAAATAATATTTCTTAAGTTCCAACTCAACACGATTCATATATTTTGTAAATTTATTTATTTTTGGCGAGGTCATATTTTTCTCGAGGTCATCAGTTTACTCTTTCACATTATTGTCATGGAAAGTTTTCATCGTTTTTCCTTCGCAGTCCTACCTGACACTAGTGATAGCTTAACGCTTGAACTAAGTCTAGCATATTTTGAGTTCGAAATAGATCGATGTGCTGGGCGAATTTTCAAATGAGTAGAAGCTCCCGATGACTTTTCATCGGAAAGCAAACGCTCTTTGTTTTGGTAAATGTTCCTTTATAATGTTCTTTATATTCTTTTAATTATGTGCCACATCGACATTTCAAGAAAATTGGTGAAACATATTCATTATATTGTTTTCTAAAGAAACACTGGGTGGTTTAAACAGCAGGCTCAAGTAAAAAGAATCGGGCGAAAGTCTTACGAGTTCATGGCTGGTTCCAGCTTGCCCTTCAAATAAGTAGTTGCTGAGTGGAGGTGAATCATTGTTTTTGTGGAACTGTTTCTCATTTGTGTATTCGTGGATCTAGATGTTTCAAAATGATGTCATTCGTCACGAACTCAATGGAGCTGGGGTAGCGGAAGACTGTACCGACTGGTCTACAACTCGACGTAATTTCGAACGACTACGTTTCGACATTAATCTACGAATGGACTATGAATGGCGCTTTTAATTAATACAAAAAACTCCATTCTCAGCCTGTCATAAATCATTATTGGAAGTTCGGTGGCTCACAGCCACTTTGATTTGTCTGAAAGCTCAGTTCAAATTTGTTGGATCTGGGCGATGCCGTAGAAAAAAGACACGCGTATGCCACACTGATAGGTGCGCGCGAGTTCGGGTGCGACCTTAAATTTTCTCTAACATATGTAGGTAACTAATTTATCTCTACGTGTAATACATGGCTGTAGTTTATTTTTTTTCTGCAGGATCTATGCGAAGACACGTGATCATGTCCACAAAATTTGTTGTCTGTTTCATGCTGATATTTGTTCTGGAAGTCAAAGGCTCTTGCCCTCCAGAAACCCAATGCTTCGGAAATGGCAACTACGTCCCTGAAACACAAAGTTGCCAGTGTTACGCCAGACAGCGGACTGGGCTCTACACGGGAGAATGCTGCGAAAGCATCGGCTGTAGCGCGAATGCTACCTGCAAACACGGCTACTGCGGGCAGGATGGCTTAACGTGCGACCGATGCCTGACGGGGTGGACTGGGCCTAACTGCGAGAACGTCACGTCATGTTATCCGTGGTTTCCCTGCAAGCATGGCACATGCGTTAAGTCCCCGATGAAGTGTGAGTGTGATCCTGGCTGGGTGGGAGACATGTGCGACCGATCGCTATGCAAGGTAAACTGCATCTACGGGGCATGCCCAAGGGACCCAATGAAGTGCGAGTGCTATGAAAATTACTACAGCCCGGAAAATGGTTGTGCCAGGTAAGGAGGACTGACTGTGAGTTCAACCATTAAGAAAATAAATATATTATGTAAATTATCTGGGTCAGGATTAAATACATATTATTCACTTTAACAGAAGAAAAAAGATGCTAGCCTACTTCGCGGACAGTTCTATGGTAGAGTGCGTCCGGGGAGAATGTGTGAGGAACCCCCAATTGCATTTCATTGCTCATCTCGAAATTTGCTGGTCTGGTTTTTTCATTTTCAGATCTTACTGCCATAGTGGATTTGAATGTTTAAACGGAGGATACTGTATCGACCTCACGCATTGTGTTTGTCCGCCACACTATTCAGGTGAGATTGTTATCCTAAGAAAAACTTGAAGCAAAATTGGAGTCCTTCTCAAAATATCTTTTCTTAAGGCCAAAAATAACTCGTTTTGAGAAAACAGCTTTGAACTTACAGTAACAGAAATTCACTAAATGAAAATTCTATACCTTGAGATCATAAAATTCTGAAAAACTTACAGAATTTTAGGTTTAGTCCCGCCTTAATGTTTTGCTTGCTATCTCAGAAAAAAATTTTAGAGATTCGATCAGTGGGCAGACTGTCAACAGATCAAGCAAACTATATAGCCGATTCCGAATACATTCGTTCCTCGAGGACGGCATTTATGGGATAGCGAATAGACGTGAACAAAGAAAAGGAATAGACATGAACTGAGATATACTAGGAATCGTTCGTGCAATCGGTCGAATTTAAAGCCCAAAACTGTTTTATTAGAAAAGTTGTCATCTCAAGCTGCTGAAACAAAACTTACTCCCACACTATACTAATCCACCAGAAAAGTGCTTCTAAAATTAATTTATTGCAATGTGTACTAATAGGCTATCACTGTGAGACCATCAGTGAATGCAGTGTACCGTGCGCGCACGGACGGTGCAGCCACAAACCTGACGTGTGCGAATGTGAGGAGAACTGGAACGGAGAAAATTGTACTATGTATGTTGGACCTTGCTTTAATTGCAGCTCCACTGGAGGGACATGCGAGGACGGGCCTAATACATGCAAGTGCAAACCAGGTTGGAGTTGTGTTTTTATGGTTTTACAAGAATCCTGCGTGACTGTCTTAAAAGAAAGACACGAACATATTAGGTTTCACGCTGAGATCACGGTATAGCGGTAGCCGTAACCTCCCTACTGAAGAGAATCGTAAGTGCAGCTAGGTCCGCATAGCATGCAAACGATACTAAAATACAACACGGTGTCTACACCGACCTTTTAACCATTTAATGTAAATGTGACGACGAATGTTATTTTTTCAATCACTACGGCACATTAGCATTTATTTATTTATTTTGTTTATTTACTACTTTGGAATTTACATTAAAAGCATATCTACCGTACCTTAGAATACATGGGCCCACAGTGCTCTGTCAAGATGTGTGACGGATGTGAACATGGAGCTTGTGACGTCACCCCTTTAGGCAAGAGGTGCACATGCGACTATGGTTGGCTCAGTCAAGTCCACGTCTCTGGCTTTGACCCTCAGCATGGCCCCTGCAACATAATCAGGTACTGCGTGGAACCCTGCAAGCATGGTTCATGCCCACATGATCCTTTCAAGTGCGAATGCACCCCGCCTTATGTGGGAACAGAATGCGACATGATTCAGTGTCCCAAGTGTTGTCCACCGCAGACGTGTGACTGCTCCAACCCGAATGATGTCCAGTGCCTACCCACGTGGCATCACGACTGCTGTCTGTTAAAGTCCTGTTTCCGAGGAGATACCTTGGTTCACACTGCGAAAGGTCTGGTGCCGATCGAGAGTATCAAAGAAGGGGATATGGTGGTGACTCGTCACGAGGGTGACGATCCTTCGGTTTTACACCTGCGTCGCGTCGACCAAGTTCGGAAACGCCTCGTACCGGCGAAAGATCTGGTCGTCTTTCGAATGCACGACGAAGACATCTGGGTCACGCGGGACCACCCCTTTTTTGATAACGGAACACGCTCGTGGTTAAATGCCAAAGACGTGACGACGTCCCATTCGCTTCACGCCTTAAAAGGAAAAACGCTTAGCCTGAAACAACACCTGACAGGCTCGCAACTCATCAAGTCATCCGAAGAAGCCGGACTCGTGGCTGTGTATGATCTTTCAGTTGATGAATATGATCGATATTCTGTCGGGAAAGAGGGGCTTCTCGTGGCATCGTGTAACGACTCCGACGATCTCATGACACGTGATAAACAGGTTTGGGGCGAGATAGGGCATCCACAGTTCCTCAGCAGCTTGGATAACAAAGAAGTAGGCAAGGTAAGGACTGACTTACAACAACACTCAAAATATCAGTTTTCCGGTAATCTTTATCATGGAAACAAATTCCGTTAGTGAAAAAGTAATTATACAACATGACACGAGCGGGGGACAAAGAAAATCCGAATCTGAGTCCCCGACATACCTATTTAATTTCCTCAGTCTGAAGCATCTTTCACTTTAATAGGTCGACAGCATGTACAGCTCTAGCGAAGATGAATCTGACCACTCTGGCAGTTCAGATCCAGGCGTCACCTCTGTCGCGATCGTCGCTGGTGTACTGGGTGCTATCGTCTTGCTGGTGGTGACCATCATGACCGTGAAAAAGTATCGTAACCAGAAAAAGTGTGGGAAAGAGTTAGAGCATTTGGTAGCCCTAACCTAGCTTGCAGAGAGCTAGAACGCGACAATCACCTTTTTTGGTTGTAGTGATGCGAAATTGACGGAACTGTCTTCCTGTCAGATAATATAATGAGAAAAAAAACCGCTTTGACTTTTAAAGACCTATGCAACGATTATGCGCATGTACGAATTTGATTGATACTAGAAGGTCCACTAGAAGTTTGTTAACCAGCAGAAATCGTACCCCTCAGTACTACACGTCCCCCGCTCCTCACGGTGCTTCCGTGCGTCAATTAACTTTTGTCTTAGGAAACCTCGTTGCCCACCTTTTTTGAACAAGCGGCTTTGTATGGATTGGGCATCAAATTTCTCCTCGATCTTCGCCAAAATATGTTCTGAAGACCTTCCACAAATACCACATCATATATTGAATGCCACGGTCAAAAGTTCCTTGGAAACTGATTTTTCTCAACAAAGTAAGCTTTCAACGTTGTACCTTTTGATCAAAAAGAAAAAAATCAAATCGCCACACATGCGCAGAAAAGTGTAACAGGTTTGATGAGTACTCTGAGTAGAAAAAGGGGAATTCAGATTCTGAGACATTTTAACTATCGTAATTGCTTGACTTTACGTAGAAAGTAAGAAATGGGTCAATGAACTTTTAAAAAATAACTTTGATCCTTATAGTATTTGTGCAGTACTTTAGGCTGCTGAGGTTGCATTTAAAAGGGTTAAGTAAACGTTCTGGCAGGAATTGAAGCCAGTCATTGTACTTTGGTGTTCTAAGCGCTTGAGTAAATCTGACTGACAAACAGTAATTCGTTGTGTCTGCTTGCTGTATCAAATCAAGAGAGGACCTATTGGTTAAAAAGCATATCACCTGGAATGTACATGTGCTGTACTGAATACGGTCTCTCCATTAGTCATATCCAGTTGAGTAGTCTCAACTTGATTTATGGGAAAAATTGGATTGATATTACAATACCGAACTTTACATTGTAAATGGTTTGAGCCCAGGTGTATCAATAGATCGTATAATGCGATCGTCCGGGTGAGGGTAGTTCTGAAAAGGACTGTTGTTGGTGACTGACATTTCGACAACCTGAGCGGAAGTCATCTTCAGAGTCAAGTGAATAGTGTTTTTTTTCAGGCGATGATGTTATAAGTCTGGTTTAATACCGAACTTTATTAGAAACATTAAATGCATCTGTTAGTATAGAGAGTTTTCACTCACGTAGAATTTTTTTGTAAGAAAAGTGTTTACATAACAAAAGAGTGACTGATTTGGGGCACTAACATGGCCGCCGTTATATTGTTTTGGGACACCAATAAAGGTTGCCGTGACGCCGTGTGATATCACAATATATGAATATGCCGTGTTGCACGTTATCTCGTTTATTTAGCGTTCAGTCGATGCTAACTTTATGTTTTTATGGGCGATATTGTAACAGCAGTTTAATATACACTCGAGTTTACATACACTTGGTTTAATTTTGGGACGACTGATAAACTAAGTTTGACAGAAGTCTAGTTCGGAGGTGTTGAGGCTGTCCGACCTTAAAGTTTCCTTTGCTGCCCGCCGTTACAAGGGTTACCCAGTACCCAGAAATAGTCTTCGGGACAACCCAAAAGAGTCGCCCGGATTTATGCTTGCCCTCATGTTATAAGAACTGAACTCGATCACGGCAAAGTGGACATTTCCCGTTCTGACAAGGAAAGACAATGTCAGCAAATGGCGGACATATCGCGTTACTGCTGCTTTTTCTGGATTCACTCATTTTCAAACGTAATATGACTGAGCTGAGTTTTTTCACACAAGTATGATATTCTAATTTTGAAAAGATCCTGCGTGTTGCGAGAAAAAGTGGACCTGTTAAAACAAATCCGTACAATAGCCTCCATAGGGTGAGAGAATATACTCGGATATTTTATTCTCGGACATTATCTTTGCCTCGAAGTTCACAGTTTTCCTAGAGCTACGCTCGCGAAAAATTGTTCGCTTCTTGGCACGGACAAGGTCCGCCAACAAATATAGTAGCATATTCAGTTTCGAGGCTATTATATTGTTTCTATATTTCTGTACACGCGGAATGCACCGGAAGGTATTTGAGCCCGAATATTTTTCTTTTTTTGCGCACCGCGTAAATTAAAAAAGAATACAAACGTGGTCAAATTAGAACACCTTTTTATTGTTATAAACATTTACACTTTGACACTCAGCAACTAAGAGCCTAAAGCTCTTAATCTATTTACAGACGTTTACAATTTTTACAGTACGTTTTGATTAAAAAAATGTTCGCTTACGACGCATTTTTGTCAAAGACAACAACAAAAATCATATGTCGCACACGGCTGAACAACTCTAAAATGTGCCTTCTTGTGATGTCTTCATGCATGTGCAACACTTCATTGATCGTCGGCGGCTACGTAAAGTTTGTTCAAGTGTTAGTTAAACTTGGAGGCAGTTCAGTGGTATTATTCGTCGTTATACAAGTCCAGAAGTGCCTCTAATGCTTCCACAGTAACCGTCAGTGTTCCAATCTCAGAGTTACTCTCGATGTCGTACACTGTAGGGAAGACACAAAATTAGGATGTTATTGTCCACTTGTGAACTGGCTCTTCTTTCGTTTCAATTGTTTATAAAATAGAGTATCGCGTTTTCGAAGGGTCTGTGAAGAGGATTTTGCTTAAGTCTTGTTCGACTGGTAGATTTACACTATAACAACTAGATTATTTGCTCTCGATTTCTATCCGTGATAATTTACCCGGGCTGCACCATCGTCAACTATTTAACAATTAGATTATGAGCTCGAGATTTCTTAGGCGATAGTTGATAAGGTCGAAGGCCGAATCAACTATCACCTTATAGAAATAGCGAGTTTTAAAGAAATTCTAAATTTGCTTCAAATAACGATTCTAATAATTTCTGGTCTTAGTATATAGCGCACAGAGTTGTCAATTTGACATTTGCAGTTGTGTACGAGCGCTCATCAGTATCTTTAAAAAGTTTCGAGCTTTTTTAATTCAAGAAACCTTAAATGCCCTCTTTTTAGTCTTCCAAGGAATTTGATTATCCATTTGTTTATAATGTATTTGGGAGAAACAAGGAAACATTTCAATTTTTCGAGAACACCAAACCACTGCACACTAATGAATGACAATGTGCAACGGCTCAGCCAATCAGACTACAGCATTTACATTATTTTTCACATAGAATTCTATTAATACGAGATAGAAATAGTTGAATAGTCGCGAGGGCAGCGTTAAGTTCCCCTCTAATTCGGGCTCTCTGGGGCGAAAGCCCCTATCCGTATTATAGGCGTCTGTATTATGGGGCTGACCGAAAGCAGCACTCTAACCTACCATATTTCCATGTAATATTACATCTAGTTTCGTAAGGTGTTAATCAAGTTTCGAAAGGAAATTTCCAAACACGCCCGTGCTGGGGTGAGACCAACAACAGCTGCCAGCAAAAGAAACAAGGAGATAGACCGCCCCCGTTTGTTTTCTTGTTGTCAGTCGTGATACCTAATACTTACGTTCAATATCTTTGTCGATAAAGTCCTTCCCCTCATTCAATATCTGCCGACAAGAAAAAGATAGCAAAACGGTCCGGTAAATAACTTCAATGTCTTGCCAGACGCGTTCTATAACAAAAATAGACACGAGAAAAAGAAATCTTGGTGTCTAGGAGAGGAAGGGCTAAATGACTTCGACGGGTAGGTAAGCACAGAGAAGTCTTCTTGTTCTTCTCTTCTTCTCTTCGTTTTTTCTCGACGGCAACTAGAATGTACCAACATTGACGAGAACCGCCAAGAGCGCTCGAGAATCTAAAAAAGTCGGCGACAACACACGAGAACTGAAAAAAGCGCATAAAAATTGATGAGAGTCGCCAAGGGTGCACAAGAATTGGCCAGTCTCTGAGAGCGCACGAGAAATAACGAGAGACTCCGATAGAGAACGAGAATTGGCGAGAACAGACGAAGCGAACGAGAATTGACGAAGGCGCGATTTCCGAAACTCTCTCGGGTTCGAAGAGCAGGCTTAGAGTGAGAACTTACGAGAGACTCCGAGAGCGTACGAGAATTGGCGAGAACAGACGAAGCGGACGAGAATTGACGCAGGCTCGATTTCCGAAACTCTCTCGGGTTCGAAGAGCAGGCTTAGAGTGAGAACTTACGAGAGACTCCGAGAGCGTACGAGAATTGGCGAGAACAGACGAAGCGGACGATAATTGACGCAGGCTCGATTTCCGAAACTCTCTCGGGTTCGAAGAGCAGGTTCCTTTTCCGAACACCGTCTGTCAATCGAGCCATTAGAGTTTCTGTCAAATTCCACTCTAGCTTGTAAACACTCTCACTCGCTTTCGGCGCAGCGACCGGACATAAGTAAGCTACCCACCTGTACAAAGTCCACTGAGGCATAAGCCACATCAACACAGTCGCCTTCATCCTCGGGCGGATCACTGACAACAGTGAATACTAGTCTACAAACGAAGAAAGTAATCAAAATGGACGGTTATAGTCAGTTAAATATGTGCACATCATGAATACAGTAATTTGAGGATAAAAGCTCGGTAAGGAAGTATCAAGCAAAGCATTGGTGCTATGTGACACGTCAAGGCCAAACCAGTAGGTAGACAAACCAAGACGTCATGCCAAACAAACAAACAAACAAACAAACAAACAAACAAACAAACAAACAAACAAACAAACAAACAAACAAACAAACATACAAACAAACGAACCAGAAGCCAAAAACAGACAAACAGACAGCTGAGACAGGTGGGTGGAGAGCAAACCTGCAAGGCATTCAGTCATGCAGGCAGGAGACAGACAGACAGACAGACAGACAGACAGACAGACAGGCACGCGACAGACATATAGACATGCCGGGAGGCAGGCAGGAAGGTGGAAAGCAAGAGAAATGTAAATTAAACTTTAGAAGGTAAATCAGAATATCTTACTTAGGATCGTTGGACAACATGTAAATCAAGTAATTTCTTTTTACTTGGTTTTTCTCTGCATCCACATGAAAAACTGAAAGAAAGGGCAGAACATTAGAAAGACAAACAAGTTGCTGTAAGCCCCCCTCTGTAAGGCAATCTTGCAGATTGTTGCTTCCAACAGGCAATGTAATCTTGCACATTGTTCTCGTGTGGTTACGAAGGCGCGAGGAAAGGTACTTTGTAGCGTAATCTTACCTTTCTTGAAGTTAAATGATATGGGCCTGTGAGGGGCAGGTTTTGGTAGAGAGATAGGTGTTTCCAAATCAGCTGGTTCATAGTCCAGAAACTTATAAGCAACAAACACTTGTTTCACGTGTGGATCATCTAATATTGAAGCCTCTGGATGGAGAGTGAGACTCGTGACTTGAATTACCACCGTCGAGGTAGGCTGCAAAACCGAAAGTTTTAAATAATAAAAACAACAACAGCGGCAACAACAACAACAACAACAACAATAACAACAACTCTCACTGGCTATAAACAATTCATACACTCAACGTTTTCGTTTTTTCACGTCAACGAGTTCAAAAGGTCACGCGAATGAGTTGTGATTGGTAGATCTCGATCCATATTGTTTCTTTGTTTTATTCGAGGTTCGTTGGTTGACGTCGAAATCAGGATTGACAGCAACCAAAAACACAGACACAGTTGAGAAAGTTTTCAATCTAATCAAATAATTTTTTAAGTGATATGCAGCTTTATGGTTTGATTTGGCCAACAAAGTCCAAGTAAGAATGAAAGGCGAAGAAGGAAAGAAGTTATTTTACTGCACGAGTAGTTGTTGGATCTGTGGTTAGCCTAGAAGCTTGGAAAAGCAACAGAAGCTGAGGTTAAAAAAGTTACTCAAACGGTTTAGCGAGTGGCGAAATCACGGCACTTTTGTGTAAGCTAACAACGTTTACTGGGAAAATAATGGACAGCGTTTAACTTACTGGTTAAGTCCTATTTCATAAAAAAACCACCCTAATGTAGTTGTCTACTGTCATGAAATAGCATACACATGCATTTTCGTTGACAATTCTGATTTTACCTGTACAGCAGATTTGGCGCGAGAATGTCTCGGGGAAACCACCACAGCTTCACTCTCGCTTGTTTCAGCTCCGCTTTCACCAGGACCGTATCCTTTCTCCCCTTCTCTTTCATTTTCCTCCTCCTCTTCTTCCTCTATCTCCTCTTCTACTTCTTCTGCTGGTTCTTCTTCTTCATTCACCTCTTCCTTGGAGTCCGCTGAGGAGAGGGGTATGTCCACTTCCTCGCCGAGCGTTGAGTCAAAGTCTAGTGAGAAAAATCGTACGTTACATTTCAAGAAAGTTGACACGATGTAACTCGCGAGTTAACGAAGTCTGCTGATCACTACCTGACGCTGGCTCTTCAAACATGGTGTCCTCGCTGACTGCTGCTTCAGTTGTCCGCCTCATTTCTTCAGCCACAAGGGCTTCGTCATTCTTAGAAAGGACGACAAATTGTGAGTGAAGAACCTCGCAAATGATAAACCACCCCTCCCCCCAAGACGC
>Ga0126337_10002016_pt1:10000-12713 | contig 12713 bp, 14 predicted proteins | sample DipCmetagenome_FD_92527 | JGI IMG/M metagenome (GOLD analysis project Ga0126337, IMG submission 92527) | Coral microbial communities from La Bocana,Puerto Morelos, Mexico - Diploria C A metagenome | ecosystem: Host-associated > Invertebrates > Cnidaria > Coral | place: La... | reverse complement strand
CCCCTTCTTAGATTTTTCTAGACTTTTGATATGTTGATTTGTATACTTTTCTGAGATGAATGGTGAAAAAAAACTTTCTGTTGCAATTTTTGATGGGTCAAATAAATATATTGACTGGACTAATAGTACAGAGTCACATATGCTTGTTCTGTCTGGTGTTGTTTTGTGCAGAAAAAAGTTGCAAAAGTTGTGGGAGGATGGTATGGAAGAAATAAAAAAGTAATTACCTTCCGCAAAATTCTCTTGAACAAATGCCAGAAAAAGTTTGAGAAAGAAAAGTCTGTAGAGAAGAGAATCCATGAGAGACTGGAGGAACTTTCTAGCAAGGGGCTGAGTGTAAGTATGATGTACTGATATACTGTAATTTATGTATTGCACCAATGTCTTTGTTTTTACTTACCACTGGTACATGTACTATCCTCGGGAAACCTTTGAATAAGTTTCTCACTGAAGGCTGGAGCTTCCATTCAGATTCAAATAGCAAATGAACAGTGTACTGTAGCATGGCACTTTGATGTTTGTTCTGTTGTCTTTATTCTTTGTTGTTGCTTGTTGTTAGTAAGTTTTTTCCACACTTAGCCTAATAAACTTGAAAAAAGTGTAAGAATTGAACAATAAATAAATAAATAAATAAATGTCTCTTGATTTTCATAAGATAAAAATATGTAGACCCTTTTCATCAAATGCTGCCAATTTAAAATTCATTTTGTATGCATTTAAATTAGCCTTACTAACCTCGTTTCAGACTAAGAATTCTTTTGAATTACCAACTTCAAAATGAGGTTAGTAACGCTAATTTTAATTCTTGCAAAAGTATTGACCGGCCGCCATTTATGAAAGTGGTCTATATCCTATGTTACAAAGATAGTAAAATACATTGACAAAAATGAGATTTAGAAATTGAGAAGAATCAAAGCTATTTAAAGCTATGAAATATCATATTGAAAGATAAGTCTGTTGTAAAACATTCTTTAAAACATTAATGTTTGGGACAAGACATCACTTCTAGTAAAGAGCAAGGCAAGTTTGGCTTTTTTATCTGTCACAAATTGATCAATCAAGGTTCATTGTAGCTATGTTTATGTTAATTTTGAGTCTAACCCTTGGTGACCACTCTTGCTTAACTCAGTATTCTGGTGTTTTGTCTACATGTAACTATTCTAATTTGTTTATCTTTGGTATCAGAGCAACCAAATTGTAAGTATATGTATGTTGAGAATGGATACATGTTCTGTGCCCTTTAGGAAGAGGAACTTGAATTGAAAAAAAAAGAACTTCAAGATGAGGAGACCCTTCTCAAACAACGCTTGTTAGGAAACATCAGGTTTATTGGTGAACTGTTTAAGCTAAAGGTTAGTCAGGTGTGATTAATTGAGAATAAAGCTCTGAAATCTCCATTTGGGCCTCCAAAACGAAATAACACACTTCCTTGGGGTGCAATTAAATCAAACAAACTTTTAGGCTGCCCTTTGGGAGAGATGTTGAACTACGATATACTAGCCCAAACTCATTCCCACTAGGCCCCTGATGAATTTTCTTGCAGGGATTTATGTCATTTATGTCATTTATGTCATTCTCTTCCCATAATTCAGTCGTTGGGATCTTCATGTACACTTTAGACACGTGGGAGGATACTGGGGTCAGACTCGTAGAGTGTAGTGGCCCAGCATGGGGTTAGTTAGGAAATGATGAATGTGTACCATTTACCCAAACAATTCTGGAAATTTTGGTCAGAATATAAATGGGAGACAATTTTGGCTTCATGGCTTGGGACATTAATTTTTTCAAAATGTTCGTCAAATTATGATCAGGTCAAACTAGTTTCTTTTGGTGAATCAGGGGTTTGAGTAAATGGTAAATGGCCAATCTGAGCGGAACTTATCATCAGGCATTTTTGCTTTTCATTTGCACAAACCGTTTTCTTTGTGCAAATGGTGAACAGCCACTTGTATAACTAGTTCAACTTCCCTTGAAAACATGTAATTTTCTGTTCTCACAGATGCTGACAGAGAACATCATGCATGATTGTGTAGTGAAGCTATTGAAGAGTAATGATGAGGAGGCTTTTGAATGTTTGTGCAAGGTGCTTGTTATAATTGGAAAAGACTTTGACCACGAAAGAGTCAAGGTGTGTACAGTTAGCCTAAGTCGTAGTCTACTTTCCTGGCATGTCAGTAGTGTCACATTATCCCAAGCTATCAGACACCTGATATATATTCAAGTTCCATTTTTCTGACACCCAAGAGTCATTGGATAATAGATTGGAGACCAAATAGTTGATACCATTCACTTTATCTTGTACAAATTGAAGCTTTGGAGGGTAACAGTCTCCTTTGCAACTTGGAGCTTTCTGTGGTAAGGCAATGCTGCCACACACCATTTCTGGGCAGAGTAACCTACATGTGGAGGGAAGGGACAGGAAACAGAAAAAGCAAGTCAGCCTACAGCTTTATTTTAAAGTTACTTCAAACCTTTGCGGTGTCCTCCAGAAAAAAATTTGTATGTGCGCTGTTTCAAGGAAACCCCCACAAATTATATATCAACAGAAAGGCTATAAAAAAAAATTAAACGAGACTTACCTGTAAGTTGAAGTTTGAGTGAGATTCTATCAGATGACCAAGGAGGCAGGAGATCAATAGCACAGTGCACGCGCAAGTCATTATTCAAAGCATGTGGATGTGTCAGAGTGTCATAAGAGAACAGGTTAGAGTGC
>Ga0126337_10002016_pt1:0-5000 | contig 12713 bp, 14 predicted proteins | sample DipCmetagenome_FD_92527 | JGI IMG/M metagenome (GOLD analysis project Ga0126337, IMG submission 92527) | Coral microbial communities from La Bocana,Puerto Morelos, Mexico - Diploria C A metagenome | ecosystem: Host-associated > Invertebrates > Cnidaria > Coral | place: La Bocana,Puerto... | reverse complement strand
TCCTCGGCCGCTGGTATGGCTGGTACCGCCGTTTGCTTTGATACCCCTGATTGCGCTGGGAGGTCGATCCGTATTTTCTGCTGTGAGCTCGCGCTTGTTGTGGCCTGAATTTCTTGGCCAGTTTGTTGACGTCAGAAATATCCTTTGTTAGTTTGGATAGATCTCCAAACAAGTACTCTGAGGTAGGAGGGACTGTAGTAGAAGTACAGAGGGCCGAGTAGTCGCGATGTAGGTCTCTCTTCATCGCCTGGCGCCTCGACGAATTCATATCGTGAAAGCAATGCTTTTGCCAATGTTATGACGTCTGTCACTGTTGACACCACTGCTTTGTCTGTCGCTTTGGCGTCGTCATCTTCTTGTTCGAGCACCAAATTAGTCGCTTTGATCATAGCAACACTAGAAGCAACAAGTGCGTTCTGTGACTTTTGCGATTTCGAGTCATTGGGGCGAACTTGTGCGAGGATTTGGCTCCAGATAAGTGGATTCACTCTTGGAGTTCGTAAACCCTCGACATTTCCGGGCCGTGGATATTTCTCAATTCTAGTTTGGACTTTGTCGTCCTGGAGTTTATCCTTTAGGAGTCCATCCCTCCACTTTATCTCCCGTTTTTTCACTGATGTCAAGTTCCTGGACTATTTCGGCAAGCAGTTTGCTGCCTGAGGCCTTTTCTGTTGGCTTAGTGCCGGTATCACCAGCTGTACGTTTGTCCATGCCTGCAGCGGTTAATTCGTCGTGCTGCTCTACATTATCATCCCGTTCATCCTCGTAAACGGGTTCCACCAAAGGAGCGACTGTTTGTTTGAGGTCTTTCAACTCAGTCAACACTGACTTGAACGTTTCAACGAGAGTTGGTTCTTCTGAGCTGCCAGTCAAGCCTGCGCTCTTATCATCATTCTTGGCGGTCGCCGTCATGTCTATGAAGTTTGTCGGAGGATCGGTTATGCTTTTCCAACTGTATTAGAACACTAGCTTTCGTTTCGATAACCACCAACTACGTTGGTATTATGTTATTTCTGTTACGGCCCAGTGGTTTTTCCAACTGCGTTGGAAATAGGCCGAGCTTTTGTAAAATTTATCTGGAGATCGTCGATCTTTGATGTTCTTCGCGCTTCACTGAACTCACGTGCAATGACTCAAGCGTGCGCTGTGCTATCTCATGGGATCTCCTAGCCTCCGGTCATGTGATAGAATTATGTTTTGTTTTGGATTTTGCTTTCTAAAGGCGACAGAGGCCGTCAACTCCAAAATTACCGACTGACATTCCAGCGAATTAATTGGGTATTAAATACGATCGTTCATGCAAAATAACTGTGCAGTGTTAATCACAAAGGCTCCAAAAAAGTGTCAGCATTTTCTTTTATTTCGATCGGTTATCTTTTTATAGATCATTCAAGTTTGACTATCGAAAAATTCACATAACCTTTTCCGTTGAAGGCCGCCACGAGGAAAATATTTAAAATAAAGGAATTCGCCGACATGCAGTTGTTCCATATCTATCAGTGAATGTTCTGACCAAATTTGGCTTAATCTTTAAAACAAGGAGCGGGGGAATGGAGGAATGTGGAATGGAGGAATGTGGAATGGGGAATGTGGAATGGGGGAATGTGGAATGGGAGAATGTGGAATGGGAGAATGTGGAATGAGAGAATGTGGAATGGGAGAATGTGGAATGGGGGAACACACCCGATAATTCCCGTTCTACATATTTTTTTGCCAGGGCGATGACGTTAAGAGTTCTATGTTGAAGTCTGTTAGAGTCAGGGTTTTCGTTTGAGGCCGGACGTATCGTCCGGTTGTTTCTCATTCTACTCCGGTACTTTCATACCAATATTTGGGAGTTTTTTATTTTCTTTTTTTTTTACTACAGCCCTGCCAGAGAAACGCTGGAAACGGCGTTTCTGAGTGTTCTATTTTAAAATGTCCTGGGGGCTCATGCCCCCAGACCCCCCTAGGTGATTGCGCCTTGTGGCACCAAGACAAATTTCACGTCCGGTGCTTTCACAACCATGTCCGCTACTTTACAAAGCTATTGAAAACCCTGTAGAGTTGACGCGGGAAGCAGCCAATTTTATGATCAAGCATGAGTTGCATTTCGATGCCAAGAAGCCTCATGAGTTCATCCAAGATATAACAAATATCGTGGAAACGCAGCAACGCAACGAGGACCGCGCCGTCTTTGGAAAAGTTCCATACCAAGTTCGAGAAGGTTAACGTTTCGGCCATCTTATAGTCGATGAAAGAATGTGGGGACAGCTAACTCATGATCAACGCATGAGAAAGCTGTCCACATTTCTCAAGACAGGAATAGACGACAAGAATGACCCCATCCAAGACCCAGTAAAAACAGCGAATACAGATACTTCCCCACCTCTTACCCTCAAAGCCGAAGACGGTGGTATAACAACCATACCCATGGTTATTCTTGAAGCAATGTTTGAGACTGAAACAGCCAATTTGATAGCTACGCCAGGAAGTGTCACTCCGAAACCAGCTCCAACTTGCCAAGAAAAATTATCGCGCTAACTAAAAAAGACCATGATGCGAACGCAGAGAGAGCTGAAAGAGCAAAGAAGCGATGTGAACTTGCGCGAGGCCGAACAAGAGTGCGAGTTGAAGCGGCAGGGAACAACGAAAGCTTTGGAAAGCAGTCTTCCTGTTGCTCAAATCGACTTCAGTCAGCCAATTACTTCGACAGAAGAGGAGAGAAATCGAAACAAAGGGAATGAGGAGGCCTTTTCTGCTGATCAGTCGGCCATAGCTGTTACCTGAAAGGCAGGTACAAAAGTCGGACCGGATCCACTCGGATCGACTCGTATCGTCTCGGATCATGAAAAAAAAACATAAAATTAAATGACATTGAAACTTTTACCCATTTTTTAAAGATTCCCCATTTTAAAGATTCCCCATTTTAATGATTCCCGCTTTTGAAGATTCCTCATTCCTCATTCCTCATTCCCCATTCCCCATTCCCCCTTTCCCCGTTCCTTGTTTTAAAGATAGCCGACCAAATTTCATGGAAAACCGACAAATCTGCATACCGTATTAATTCATTTAAAGAGATTCTCTCAAGAAACGAGTGCGAGTTTTTGTATTCTAAAGATTTATAAACATATGCCTTCACAGAGGAATGTGTCAACTTGAAAAGCCGCGAGCCAATGAAGTAACAGAAACCCTAGCGCTCTCGGTATGCAAACTTGAGCTTTGCGAGAAATGGATAGTATTACAGTCATGTTTCAGGTGCACACATTAATTTAGCCGTGGTCAACAAAGGACAAAACGAAAGGAAGTGCCGCAGCGTAGTTTCCGGGAGACACTCCGATACATCCAGAGATGAAGCACAAGTTGCTTCGCGAGATTTTGCCTTCTATCGGGATTAAATTCATCGATTTTCTTCTTGTTTGGTCCTGGCTTTGTTTTGGTTTTTATCCAAGAACTTAATTCTTCATTCTGGAGCGTTTCATTACAACGAAATGAATTGGTTTCGAAAGCGTGACCGCAGTCACTGAGTGTAAAAAGAAATGCTATCGAGTTGAAATAGGGTTTTTGCCGCGAAAATTCGCTGAGGATTATAACACCTTGATGGTTTATTAACTTTTATTAACAAATCTCTTTTTGTCAATAACTCGCGCACGTTTTTATATTTTACTTACATTTTTGGGAAATGATACCTTAAATGACGACTTTAATTTTCTTAAGAAAAAATCGACCGATGTTGGCCCGGCGAAGGTTTGGAGTAACGTTAAACTTTGTCCAAATGTTAATTTACACGTTATGTCATACCATATTTACACGTGAATTGTTCGAGCCCATGCATAACTCGACCCACAATTTTTGAAGCCAAAAACTAGATTTACTTAAGAATTCCTTGGAAAACTCATCTCGTATCTCTTAGAATTTTCTTTCAGCTACTACAGATATCTGAACAAATGACAGTGAACGTGATGTGTTAATATTATGGCATGTATACAAGGGTTTAGTCCAGTTAAGTGACACATGTATGTAGGCTTTTTAGGGATAACTTTTGTAAAATACCGGGGGTACTTACAAAATCAAACATGATTTCAAATGAACCTTTTTAAGGTCTTTTAAGTGGAAAGAGATAAAAAGTGGCTTTATAAGACAGGCAAAAACTTCGACATATTAAACAGATCGCTAACTGAACGCATGTTGTAAATTGTGCTGCCGTTTATCCCATGTTTGTTAATAGTGAAAGACAAGTATTATGCTAATTATTTAACTGGTGCTTGGATCTCAAGTTTAGACCCATGTTTAAGTCGAGGGCGATTTTTTCACACTAACTTTTAGGTCTTGAAAGGTCGACTTATCCACAGGTAAACAGAGCAACTAAAACTAGATGGATGTGGATTAAACGTTATATGCCTGCTGTTCCTACATGTTTTTGAGAGACTCGATTCCTCGGTATTAATTAACAAGTTTAACCTAATTTAATTTCTATTTCTAGCCAAGGGTTGACCAATACTTTACGCAAATCAGAAAAATAATTGCAGCAGGGAAAACATCAGCTCGTGTGCGATTCATGATGCAAGACATTATTGATCTGAGGGAGAATAACTGGGTCCCTCGTAGGGAGGACAACAACCCCAAAACTATCGATCAAATCCACAAAGAGGCTGGCGAAAAGGCCAAGAAGTCGCAGATGGCGGTTCAGATGGCAAAACAGCAGGATAAGAAACTTAGAGGTGGGTTTGGTTTCAAGAATGCCAGCATAAATCTGAGACATTGGCAGCTCTTCAAAATCTCCCCAATATTGCACAGTAGCTGCTAGGTTCTCTGTAGAATTTTTCACAGACGGCCAATAAAGCATAACAAGTGGGGTAAAGCAAGGTCAAGCTAGTCTAAGGGAGTCTTGGTGCATGCCCCCCCTCCCCCCCCCTCAGTAAATTCTGAGATTATAAGTTGCTAAAGATGCGATTTCATGTATTTGGGGGGGGGGGGGGGGGAAGTGGTGTTTTTGGGGTTTTTTCCCTTTTTGGGGGGGG
>Ga0126337_10002015_pt1 | contig 12713 bp, 6 predicted proteins | sample DipCmetagenome_FD_92527 | JGI IMG/M metagenome (GOLD analysis project Ga0126337, IMG submission 92527) | Coral microbial communities from La Bocana,Puerto Morelos, Mexico - Diploria C A metagenome | ecosystem: Host-associated > Invertebrates > Cnidaria > Coral | place: La Bocana,Puerto Morelos... | reverse complement strand
TTTGAGGGAATTGTTCTTGTTTATTTTGAGGGAATTGTCCTTGTTTATTTTGAGGGAATTGTCCTTGTTTATTTTGAGGGAATTGTCCTTGTTTATTTTGAGGGAATTGTTCTTGTTTATTTTAACTGTTAAACGAACACGACTTTGAATTGTGTCACCATTTGGAAACAGCTTTTTTTTGATTGCATTTGTTAATTAGTTCCAGTTGCGGCAGATAGCTGTCTTTATCCGGTCGAATATTGTTTGGAATCGGAGAAAACGTAATCTGAAGGCAAGATCCATTAAAGCAAGCCTGAACCAAGGAGCGGCAGGGGAAATACTCGAATATATAAGAGGAACCTGACAAAGTTTCTTAATGTTTCTCTTTGTTTCGTACTGTTTCACAGTTTTCATCCCGCTATATTATATAGACCATTTACCGGTCAAGAGTCCGGTCTTAATTCAACTTCTCATCAACTATTAAGGACTAACGACTAATCAGAGACTCAGTGACTAATGTGTAAGTATCTGTTAGACGCTGTTAACAGCCTTACCAAAGCAGTGGAAGTATTATGTTTCTCCGCAATTGTTTTCAGCACTGGATTTTCCAACAATATCGGCTCTGTTGCCTTGTTAGGATAGAAACTTTCTGGTCTGTCAGCTGATCCCAATGGTGAATACGCTGTCACAACAATCCCTTAAAAAGATATTACAACGTTATCCACGTAATGTTGTAAAATACACAAAATGTTAACTTGTAATCAGGATTTTCGTATGTTTCACAACTTAATACTATCAATCGAATCAAATGTAACCATGAAAATTTCAGTAACAAGAGCTTATTACTAGGAGCGTTCAACCCATATTCCTGTCACAGTGTTTTCACAGACCGATCTATTTTTAGTTTAAATTTAACACAAATTCAGACCCCGCAGGAAACTCAGTGACCAATCACAAGAACGGACTTAATTTTGAACTGACGTCATCATTTCACCGGAAGATTAAGTGGACATGTTCACCTGAGGCCGCCAGTTTTGCCTTACAAATGCACGCTCATTTAGATTGGAACTGACTACTTCGCGGGAAAAGAAGCCTAAAATTAATATAAACCGGTCTGCCGTGCCATATATATAGGCTTAGTGTGCGGGTTGCGCGCTCCGATGGGGATGGGCTCGTGGCAGTAAGAGACGCAACATTATTTTATTGCAAATGAATATATGAAAGATCATATATTTGAAATGCGGAAAAAGATATGAAGACACGATTAATCATCAGTTATACACACAACTTCAGCAGCTTAAGCAGTTGTGAAATTTAGGCCTGCAAAAACTACTGAAAAAAAATTGTGCAAGTAGAGCCGTGGGAAAAAACTTCTGCTTGCTATGCAAGTACTAAATCTACCATCCAGGTCCTATTTGTGATGGCAAAAAAAATTGTGCAAAACTAATGGTAAAGCTATCTTGCATACAGTGGCTGCACCCACAGAACTAGATTGCATGGATTTCATGGATTGGTGCTGATGGAAAAACTTTTCTAAAGAAAGTGTTTCATTTGCACGACAGAAGACAGGAGTAAAGGAAATTTTTATACATAGCGAAAAGGTAAAGTTCTCTAGAGCATGGTTAAGAAGACAACTGTCTTTATAGATGGAACTGGCATGCTTTGATTTAGCTAAAAGTTTTGTCACTTTCGTGACCCGATTGGGCTTGCTGTGGATGGATTTCCCAAATTGATGATAAAACGAATCATTTTTTTGAAAAATGTCGGACTCACCTGATTAATGATACACTGAATGAAACATTTTACAGTTAAATTAGAGTTGAACCTACTGTTTGTACCTTTACTTTTGGAGAAGGAGATGAGCTGTTCTTGTGGCAAATAAGGATGAAGTTCCACTGGAAAATAAACAACAAACACTTATCATCACTTATCATTAGGGTTAATTATTGACCCTAAGCATTGTACCTTTGATTAAGTAATTTGATGAGCCAATTTGTATCAAATTTTTTGGACAACTATAAACTTAAGGTGTATCATCATACCCTCCCCCCTCTCCTCATTTTGAGCAATGAACTTGATGCTCATCACGAAAAGTGGAATGCATGCCTGTGCATGACAAAACTGCTCTTGACAAATGCTGTGCATAAAACATGCTATATATTTTAATGAGTACAAATTCTCAAAGAGATAGCTTTAACATTTTAAACCATAAAAACCCAATATTATTGCATACATACCTTGATTACAAGCTGGCGGTATCTTGGCAGTTTCCAAAAGATCTCGAGTCTTTTTTACAGTGAAGTTTGAAATTCCGATGGCTTTACAGAGGCCCATATCAACAAGCTTCTCCATGGCCTGTATAAATAAATCATGACCATTTCACACCTGGTTATATCAGAGACTAAGTGACAAAATCTGCCGCAAGCCATCCAACTATCTCTAAATGCTACAACATGTTACCAGATTAATTTAATGGCTGACTAATAACGACTGGCATCTCTAGGTTGACTTTCTTCAGGAAACTTAACAATATGTTGTTAAAAAAAAATTCAATATAAACCCGGCATGAAAAATCAACGGCCATCCTGCCAAAACCCTTTAAATGTATCTCTACACTAGTAATAACTTCCTTGTCATCTGGTTCAGCATTTTCAATAATTTCATTTCAAACTCAAACTAAGCCAAGTGTACTATAATTCTCAAAAGTATGCACCAACCTCATCTCACAGTCTTCAGTCACGCTTCTTAAGATGGCAGCACTGCAATGAGGGAGCCACCATCTTAAAAAGCATCCAAGAGTCTGGGATGAGGTTAAGTAAGTACACAATGTACCTTCCAGGTATTTGCTATGCCTTCAGGAGAATATCCAATCACACCATCGGCAATGCATCTTGGATATGGTGAATCTTTTTTGAATGCCAAAGGGAAATGTATCTAAAAGTAAAAACAAACAAGTTAGATTCAGCTGAAATCTGGCAGGCCACATCTACCAAAGACATCCACGCTAAGTGTTGATCTATACTCTCAATCGATAGCCTTGATCAGTTCCGTCAAATAACATCTTGATATATACTCAATGGACATCCCTGATCAATACTTGGACTACACTTGATTGACACTTGGTCAATAGGCAATTAGTACATGTGATACAATCTCACTGGCTCTCCTATGCGATCTGATGGAAACTTGTAGAGCAGTTTTGCAATTGAGTGTTGAAAAAAATCCATGTTTCCCATAACCAGGAAGCCAAGCCCAGGGAAATAAAATAAGACTTTTTACCAGGTACAGGTCCAGGTAGTCTAACTGTAGATTTTTCAGAGTCTCCTGGCAAGCCGGCAACACATCTTCAGGTGCATGACAGTTATTCCTGTGATCAAGATGAAATAAATAGACCTTTAATACAGGTTGGAGATTAGGATCTACTATTAAAAGTTAATGACACCTCTCTTTACCCAGCACTATAACTAAAAGCTAAGCCTAAAGCCTATTAAGCCAACTGGCTCTGTAGCTCTTACTGCTTAACTACCCTTTCCGTAGCATAAAGTGGCTAGCATCACTAACTTCCTCCTAGGTGGGATGCTAGCCTATCTACTCCAATTATCCCAACAATTCAATGGTACCCATGGTGGAGGGAGGCACTGTGAGCCTAAAGTGTCCCGCCTAAGAGCACAACAAAATACCCCTGGTAAGTGCGCAAATCCAGATCACTTGTTTGAGAGTCCAGTGCATTAGCCATTAAGCCACCTCCAACATTTAGAGCAGTATAACAGGCATTATCATCAATATACGCAGCCAAATTGAAAACCGCCCTCTTGAAAACGCATGCCTAGCGGGCGAAAATGAATTTTGGCGGGCCGCAAATCATATCGCATCAGCCCTGTTGCTGATTGGAAGCTCTAATCCGGAAGCTTTTCTGAAACTTGACATGATATATTGATGATAATGAGAATAACATGACTTTTGGAGGGCATACTGCTTATTTGCGACCCTTGTAGCATCATTTGCACCCTCGCTACGCTCGGGCGCAAATGATGCTACTCGGGCCGCAAATAAGCAATATGCCCTTCAAAAGTCATGTTACTGTCCTACTAGCAAATTGTCTTACAGGCGTGATCCCTCACTATTCTAGAGGAGAACCAACACCATAGCTACTTCATGGTAGAGAAATCTGGAAACTAATGTTAAGGGCCCTTGGTGTTATTATAATGTTGCCCCCTTTCAACACAAAATGACGGAGGACATTGAACATGATTCTGTGTTATCTTTGGCTGCATACTTACCAGAGTTTTGATGTGACAAAGATGTCTTCCCTCCTCACATTTCCTTCTTTGAAGACCTCTGTGAAGACTTCACCAATTTCATCTTCATTTTCATAATCATGTGCACAGTCTATGTGTCGGTACCCATACTGCAGAGCGAGCTTGACCGCTTTACCTACCTCTCCCTTCATGGATTTCCAGGTCCTAGTTAATCAAAATTTTAGGGCAAGCCAAGATTTGACAAAATATAGTAAAAACCTACTTTAATTTGAACTGTTAATTTTCTGCGACAGGCTTAGGTGTTTTTTTTTTTATAAATTGATGGATGAGAAGTGAGAAATCAGCATTAAATGGGCTGTTAAGCATGTTGTTACTTCTAGGGTGATGGGGAAAATACAATGAATGTTGGTGTGACTATACCCTGACAGGAACAATATTAATGTCACAATTTCCCTCTATCATATAGAGACCTGAAAAATGAGCTAAGCTAGTTTAAGAGGTTTAAAATTGGGTACCAATTTCTGCAACAGGTTTAATCTAGATCTCAAAGGGTTTCTAAAAGCAGTCCACACATCCCCCCCAAAAATTTTGGGCGGGTACCCTACCTATCAAGACTGCCAAACTATGGAATGTCACGCTAACTAATGGTCGAGTCATCAGAAATGGACTGGGATTGAGTGAAGAAATAAAGATATAATTAATTAGCAATATTTCTAAAGAACCTGAAAATATCTATGAAACACTATTTGAACCGTTTGAATAACCTCGAGGACTTACCCCAAAGCAATAGAGGGGATAACTGTTCCATTGTTGAGCTTTACAGCAGCAGCCGCCTATCCAGACAACAGAACAACAACCAGATAATTTAACACACATCAATTTAACCTTCTCATTTGTCTACTTATGAAATTTTAACAAGCATCAGTTAGATCAGAGAGGACCTTTCCATTGTCCATTACTGACATCAGCAAGCAGGCTCAGCTCTTCGCCGGTTGAAGCGGATCGAGGATCACGTACCAAATTTTCAATGGGTCTCTTTTGTAAAGAGTCTTGTGGAAAACCAAAATGTATTGCCAAACAAAGTGTCGTCGTTTGTCAGTGTACTTACCATCGTTATCAACACCAGCTATAACTACTTAAAGATCCAGACACGGGGCAGGAAAATTCAGTAAGAGCCAAGAAACGAGCCACTGCTCCGGCTAGATTCGAGACGGAGTGGGACTGGCACGACCCGTCTCAGTCTTTCCACATATTTCTTCCGAGATTTATTTTTCTTTACCGGCTTACTCTATAGAGGAAAGCTGTAATTCATACGGGGTCACTTAGGCTAGGCCAGAAAGAAGACCTAATTTTCAGTATTTTGAAAAGCAATTTTTGTTATTAATTCACACCATATAGTAACACCAGAAGCTCGGCAAAGGTATACGATTGTCAGATAGGGGTTTAAAGCGGTCTGGCCCCAGTTGTTCAAAGGCTGGATAACGCTATCCACCGGATAAATCGCTATCCAGCGGGCCTGGAGATTTAACGACCGAATACATGGCAAAAACTAGGACCGGACACTCTTAGTGGATCCGCCATGGTGGGGTTGGGGTTGGTTTTGCGCTTTTATTTCGATCCCAGATTTGTGTTTCTCATCTGATGGTGGAACACACGCATCCTTGATTGACGTTCTCTAAATAACAATGATACTAATGCAAATCCTGCATTTTGATTGGCTACGCTACTAGAGGACTATTAGGCAATAGTCATCGAGTAGCGAAATTCTTTCGTTTTATTCCCCCAAAAAAACCTTTCTTCAACTTGCATTTGCTAACTTTATTATTGCTTTTTCTGTCCGACTAGTCGGGTGATACTAAAACAATTAGACCCTTCGCCCTGAAGGGCTGCGGGTCTAATTGTTAATTAGCCTACAAATGACAGCCGCTTGCCACGTGATCTACGTACTCGCCCTGATAGCATGCTATCCAAATTTTCATGAATTAATTATTTGGACACGGGCCTCTGTGTCACGCAATGCTTTCCGGAGCGTTGTGCGATTCCAAATTACCTCGAGAGTAGGGTCCAGTTTGGAGTGGCCATTGTGCAAAATAGCTTTTCATATCGGCTAAAAATAATTATAGTTGTTTTTCAAGGGGATTTTTAACTAAAATATTCTAAGGTCAGTAAAAGAAAAAACTTTCGTTTTATCTTAAGCACATAATTTGTATAATCACTGACCGCTACTGTAATCAATTCTTTTACCTAGGGAATAACACTCTCACAGACCATATTTTGAGCACCTCAATAATTCTGATAAAATGTTACTAAAATAACTTCAGGATCCTGGAAAGCGAGTCTTGGACATCACAACCCCCTGCTATCAAACAAATTATTTAACACCCATACTGCACTCAATTAGCAATTAGTGAACATTGTGTAAATATTTCAGTTTTCTAGAATTGTTCAGTCTTCGTCATCCCAGTGCTTCTCAGGAATTTCGTCTGGTTTATACATCCATGTCTGAGTAAGATATCGATGGTGTATTCCTATGTTTTCAATCGCCTTCATATCATCTTCATCTAGTTTTACATGAAGTGATTCAAGATTCTCTTTGATGTGATTTTCAGACACAGCTTTAGGCAGGACTGGAGTTCCACGCTTGATGCCCCAAGCTAGAGCGACCTGACGAAAGAAAAAAATTAACCTCAAATTTTAACCTTACCATACATTTGTGTTGATTGAAGGAGTGAAGTGTGATAAGGCACTGTTGTAAATTTTTATAGGCCACAAAAAGAATTGCCATTACCACCCCTGTCCCGATTGTCGGCAACGTTTGGTGTTTGAAGCTACTTTTCAACAAAACAACTCAAGTGAACCATGCATGAAACATCTGTAAATATCATCCATATTTGCAAGCGTGTTTTTAAAGCTAAGTTTCAAGCTATTTTTATTTTTATTGTGAAGAATGAAATTTAGGTAGCAACTTCTTGGATTTTTGGCATTTCTTAGAAACTATTTGACATTCCACTGAAGAACTTTCCCGCATTTTACAAGCAATCAACAGGTCTATTTATTACCCATTGATAAAACGGGTCTGCCCGCATGGTTTTATAAGCATTTGGTGTCATCATGAAAGAATTTGACAAAAGATTATCAGATCCTGCATATGTTAAGCTTCATTCCCTCCAGATCTTGCCAAGCATTCATGCCCTGCTTGCGACACACCACTCTCCACCACATAGAGAAAAATCGACTCATTGGCAAAACAATATTGACATAAACTCATGTACCAAGGCAACAGTGGTGTTATGTTTATCAGCAATCTTCTGCAGCACAGGATTATTCAACACAACAGGATCACTGTCTGCTTTAGCACCAGGGCGGTCAGGTGACCCCAATGGAGAATATGCAGTCACCACAATCCCTAAATAAAACAAGAATTTCTGATTATCAGGAGCATCAGGTATGTAAGTCTTATTGAGAAGAGAAAATATTTATAGAACTGATTCACACGTTTGCCAGTGGTGCAGTGGCATATTTAGTTTATAGTTAGTGCACTGAAATCTTGAATTTAAGCAATCTGGGTTGATGAAAGGCCTGGGAGGAACTCCCATATGAAAGGACAGGGGTGTTCATGCAGGTTAGGTGCCTCTTAGTGTCTTCAGCCTTAAAAGGTCCACAAAAGGAGCTTTCACGGTAATTGTAAGGGTACTGAGCTGAAAAGACATTGTTAGATTATGTGTTGTTTTGGAATAAAATTGGTACTTCTTATCTCTTAGGCCCCAGTCCTTTTTATTTGGGAGTTTTCCCCAGGAAGTTAGACCTAGCTGGAGATATTTCCTGGGGTCTTAAGCAAGACATTTAACTCAAAATTCAGTTACTACCTCTCATCACTAAGGTGTATAAAGCAGGGGGAATGACAATTATTGGCGCATGAAGACAGTTCGGGATGGGGGACCTGCAATGAACCAGCATCCCATCCAGGGATTGGGGAAGCTGTCATTCCATCCTAGCGATTTCATGCAAAAGAAATAGAGTTCTTTAAGCACTTAAATTGGTGTGATTACTCCAGATTAGGGAAAGGAAGCCTGTACCTAGATTCTCTTCAGTATACTTGACAAAATGAGGGTGCCTAGAATTTAGCCAAAAACCATTTATATGCAATTTGCTCAATTCAGGTGCAACTCAATAACCATGTACCTGTTCAAAACATTCAGACTGAGCTGAAATACCACTTTGCTGAAGGATTTTACACAGATAACTGAGAAATGATTTACATGAAATTAATTGCACATAAAATATCAATTTTGTCAGATACCAATATGTACAACTGGGCCTAGACAGAATTCAATTATGGTATGCCAAACTAATATTTAAGCACCAGGTAATGAAATGAACTCAGTTCCCAATCAATATTGATGCTTCTGTCTGTAAAACAGTTACTAGTAAGACTTCCCTGAAACCCAGAAAGAATATGAAGCACTGATATTATATACTGACTCACCCTTGCTGGCAGAAAACTTCAACAACTCTGGCTGTGGTAAATATGGATGTAGCTCCACTGTGAAAAATCACAAAATATACAAAAGTTATGAGAGTTATATAAGAAACCAAGCAGCATGCATTCTCTAACACTAGAATATCAACTAATATTAATATTATCTGTCATTTTAAACTTTAGGATCTAAAGAAAATGTTAGCAACTTTATACCATACAATAATTCTGAATAGTTAGAAAAAAATAGTCAAGTTCAAATTCAAGTTACAACAACTACTCTGTCACATGTTACTGTTACTACATATTACAAGGCGATCATGAAATACAGAAATAATGCACTGTCTAATATTTACTTTTCGTACTTTATCATCGTTATCATCATCATTTCCAATTGTTTCCACTTGGAAAATAGGGCCTTCTATTTCATGTGATTACCCTACAGATTATCCTTTGAAACATTTCCCGATCATTAGTCAGAATAACTAATGCTGTTGTATTCAAGGGCTGACCATTGGTTATGATGTGTTGCACAACACTCATCAATGTGCGACATAGTATATTGATTAAGGTCATTACCTTGATTACAAGCTGGTACTATCTTAGCAGTTTCCAGGAGAGTCTTTGTCTTCTTGACTGTAAAGTTTGAAATTCCAATGGCTTTACACAGACCTTTATCAAGAAGCTGCTCCATTGCCTTTAAAATAATATTTTAAGACAGGTTTTATCAGTGAAGAGGGGGGCTTGGCAAGCCCAAGGCTACTCTTCAGAGCAATAGCCAGTGTGTTGCAGATTTGACATCTTAAGAACAATCAGGTTAAAAACTTTTTCAAAAATCGAAGTCTTAGGGATGTCAGTGAGCCAATTCAGCATTAAAATTTACAATGCCAGCAAACCTTACTTCTAGCTTTGGTTTGAGGTCCCTTTTGTGTATATAACAGTCAACATGATAAATAACAAAATCTACAAAAGAAATCTACAGCATGCATTGCCTGCAAACTCTCCCACCCCAAGGAAATTCCAAATCCCTCCTCTAGGAGAGAATATGGATATTTTCTGGACTGCATATTACTGTAAGTAGTACAATAATTATTAAGTTAACATCACAAACAAAACTTAATATCTGCACCTATAAGCATCTGGTATCCATTAAGTGCTGTTACACAGAGTTAAATCTTACCTGCCAAGTCTTCGCTATACGGTCAGGTGAATAACCAAGAGTACCCTCTGCTATGGAAGTTGGGAAAAGGACATCTTTTTTAAAAGAATTTGGAATGTGGATCTGTTGGAAAAGAAATACAGATTGCGTCTGAATTAGTATCACTTTAAAAAAATAATTATTGTTTAAACCATCTTGCACAGAGTTCTTAATAATTGAAATAAAATTTCTCGTGACTAAAGCATAAAATACCGGTATGACTAATTTATAAATATATAAATATTAGAGCATGTATGTTCATTTTTAACTACACAAAAAACCAGGAGTATGTATCTTGAGACCTCAACAGAAGGCTTCTGTTATCAAACTAGCACAGTAGCAAAGAAATAGAAAAAGTAAGGAAAATGATCACACTTAATTAAGCAAGGTGAAGAGGTAACTGAAGGTAACTCAAGGTAAAGGTGAAACTACTTAATTTGAGGCCAATAGCCCATCAGGCACACACTTCTATTTGGTTTCTGTAGCATTGCAGTTACCAAAAGTATTTCTACTCCTCCATGGATGCAATTCTGACTAGTCCATTGAAGGGTTTGCCCAGCATGACATTCGCCAGTACCCATTTATATGTGTGGGTTGAGAGAGGAACCACGGGAGGAAGTGTCTTGTCCAAGAACACAAACCCAGAGACACACACTCAAACCAGAGTGCCTCAATCCAGAGTGTAAATCATGAGCTCACTGCACCTCCCACCAAATCAGACTTACCAGATATAAATCCAGATAGCTCAACTGAAGATTTTTTAATGTTACTTGGCAAGCTGGCAAGACATCTTCAGGGTCATGGCTGTTACACCTAATTTTACAAAACAAAACAAAAAAATCTGATGCAGATATTGCTGGATTTTGTCAGTATCATTAGATGATAGGCTTAAGGGTTGGGTTATTGAATCTGCCTGATAAAAAAAAAAACAGGACTAATTGATAAAGACAGAAAAGTATGGTAACAATTCTGTTTTAAATAATGCAAGTGAATATATGAAAATCATATATTTGAAATACAGAGGAACAGGATTTGAACCCACCACCTCTGCAATACCGGTGCAGTGCTCTACCAAATGAGATATCAAGCCAACTGAGTGCTGGTCACATTGTGAGTTTGTAATATACCCGTAGATGAAAGAGCAAATGTTTGAACTGCAAGGAAACAGTTATACACAACTTAAGCAGTTGTGAAATCAAAGTCTGAAGAAAAAAAAATTAAGGCCTGAATGGGGAAGTGCTTAAGTTATGTACAACTGCGATGATCAATTGTGTCCTCAATTCTGTTTTAAGTCCAGCAGCTCACTCAGACCTCTTCTTTATTGTATCTCTTACTAGACTACAGTCTGTATTAACTCATTGCTTTCCATAACCAGCCATTTGAAACACCCCTCCAATTTACCATTCCACCTGTAAACACCCCATCCAAAAAAAGCAGGTGGGGACAATTGTCTTTCATACCCTCCCTGAAGGCTTTTTGGTTCTCTTATTGTTTTGTTACTCTTAAGAACAAATAAACCAATCAGAATGGACTAACTGAGCATATTTTTAGAGGACTTTAGTGGCTTTCTTGTCTGCAGAGGCTCTATGGTTTGGTTTTCAGGTGGGGAGGATTGACTGAGTAATGTAAGTGGATATAGATACACCATGGCTACAGCAATAAGGTTCCATTTCTGGTAATTTTTGAAGGTGAAGATACATGTAGTTCTCACATGGTGTACAAATTTAATTAATTAACAGTTTACTTTAATCAAAAAGATTATTTGACTATTATTTATAATAGCATATAATGTGCTTTAGAGGTGGAATGTTCAATAATCACCAGAGTTTTGATGTGACAAAAACATCTTCCCGCTTTACTTTTCCTTCTTTAAAAACTTCTGTAAATGTTTCACCAATTTCATCTTCATTTAAGTAGATATGTGCACAGTCGATATGTCTGTATCCATACTGTAAAGCAAGCCTGACAGCTCTGCCAACTTCACCCTTTTTAGATTTCCATGTCCTATGTCAGAAAAGAAAAACAAAACATTTTTATACATAATGAAGAGAAATAATATTTACACACAAAGAACGTTTTAATTAAAAGTAAACAACTTCATGCATTGAAAATGATTGTAGATTGATCTGAGCTGCAAAATAAGGACCCCATTCCACTCTCTAAATGATTTGATTTAGTGCCATTATTATAATATGACCTCCCTGGTATGTGTTCCCTTTTTGAGCACTACTCCTGTGACTGCCTCCTATACCAGTAAGTCACCCTTATCATATAAACCAATCATTCCTTTGTCAGATACAATGCCTGGGGAGGGTACTCCTTGGAATGTTTGGTGGGGGTGTGCCACCCACATCTCCAAATCCAGACCCAATTTCAGACCAAAAAATGCCATTTCCCACACCTGTTTTCAGACCTGGCCTCAAAAATCCATACCCATTTTCAGACCTGACCTTGCACGTGAAGCATATGCATCAGTGCTGAACGGAAGTCAACGTAACAAAGATGAATAGATAAAATTTAGCTGAAATGATATATTTTATCTATTTCTCTTTCTCTCTCACCAGTTACTAGCGCCGGTTGCTGGAAGAAAAATAAGTTTATAAGCTTTCGTGAACGTTGCCTCGATAACCATACCCAATTTCAGGCAAAAATGTTCAAAATCTATACCCGTGTTCAGACCAAAACGGCTCAAAAACCTTACCCTTTGGGGCGGCACATACCTATTGCCGGTTTTCATGTGACGTAGCCACATTCCAAAATTTAAAATTGCCTTTCCTTCTGAGGTTTTAGTTTCATAAGA
>Ga0126337_10002014_pt1 | contig 12714 bp, 6 predicted proteins | sample DipCmetagenome_FD_92527 | JGI IMG/M metagenome (GOLD analysis project Ga0126337, IMG submission 92527) | Coral microbial communities from La Bocana,Puerto Morelos, Mexico - Diploria C A metagenome | ecosystem: Host-associated > Invertebrates > Cnidaria > Coral | place: La Bocana,Puerto Morelos... | reverse complement strand
CTAAACATAAATAGCTCAGCCAAATAACAAACGGTCTAGCTGTCTATGTCGAGTTGGAACACGAAATAGTGAACTAGACTAGTTCAAATGCGAATAGCTCAGCTCTCGTTTGCAATACAGCACTTAAATAACTAAATGTTATTATCCAACTCTGCTTCGTAGAGTACAAATAACGCGCGAAACGAGTACAAATATCACGCGATATTTGTACTCGTCTTATTCCCCCGACCGAGCGAAAACCTTGGCAAGTCAGAATTATGGGGAAACGAAAACGTTGGATAATTAATCTCTTATTAGACATTTTAGTGTGTAGTATCGCTGTAAATTCTTACTCATCATTTGTATTTTGACTCGCCCTTCGGGCTCGCCAAAATACTGCATGACTCGTAAAATATACAGCGATACTACACACTAAAATGTCTAATAAGATATATGTACTGTTGATTTCATGGGTTCCGTAGATGAAAGGGGTAAGCAATCCACTAGATTGACTACGAAATATATCCACTGGATGGTAAATGTTGAGAAAAACCCGTGTTAGACCTGTAAATTTGTTTTCGATGCATAGATTTTTGATAGTTATCCTCTTTGAACAACTGCAACAACGTTTCTTGATGACGCAAACATTGAGTTAACTGTGACTGATAGTCGACTGTCCTCAATAAAACTACTTAAGCAACTGGTGACTTCTAAATTTAGTCTTAGCATCCACGTGGCATTAATTATATTCGTTTACAGAACTTTCGCGACCCCCCTGATTCTACATCCGTGGTCCCGGATATAAATTAGGATCGCGTGACTAGAGTGCTCTAAATTAGCCCTTCTTTAAAGTTTTCATTTTGCCTGAGATTTTGAAATTAACGGCGCTTTTTATTTCGCTGTTGAAATAAAAAAGGAGCAATTGTTATATATTGGACGGGCGACGTTGCAGTTACTTTTCGAGTTACGTTCGTGTGTGCACTACTAAGAAGAGTATTAAATTAAAATTCAAGTCGCAAGTGACGGAATATTAGTATTTGCAAACCATGCGACTTCCGTAGAGTTAATCTGGCGTTTTGCGTTCAATTACCGTATAAATCAAGATCATGAGCAGCCAGTTCCCGTTCCGAAGAGAACTTGAATAAGATGAAGGTAGAGTGAAAAGTGAATTAATTATTGATAGCATGCTCAACATCGGTACAAGCCATGGGCTCCTGACGAGCCTAAAGGGAAAATGAAACATGTTCACCAATGTCTCAATACTACGCAGTCCACTGACTTTGTACTACTAAGATTGAGCCACTTGGAGCTCGCTGAACTCTTATTAAAATAGAAGACCATGTAATATTGAAGTGTTAGTCGTTGTCCAGGTCAACGCCGGATAATGCGACTTTGATGTAAAGGGGAAGAAAAGGCATGCATAAATTAATTTTAGTAAGTCTTCCAAATTATTTCCGGACGTGCATGACATGATTGTGGCACACTTGAGGTACCCTTCTTATTTTTAAATTCAGACCGTCAGCAAGAACGAATTACTGGACGCTGCGAGGGTTTATTTGATCGAGCCGAATGTGGGATCCGTTCCTTTGTGAGACGCGCTTTTTTTCGACAACAGCAAAACTATTATATTCAACCGCGCTAGCAGAGCTTTAATACATTGCCAATACAAGTACATGTAAAATATTACACACACATAAACTAATGACACATCTAGTTCTATGAAACACTAAATTCGCACTGCATATATTTCGCTGGACAGCAGAAGCTTTATCAACTGAAGCCATGGAAAGTAGACAGGTTTCTTCATTACGTAACTATATTACGTAACGACATATCAGCAATCCTATGAAACAAACAATTCTTCGACAACAGCAAGCCAATATACTCTATATTACGTAAGATCAGTTAATCCTATGAAACACGCTATTTTTGCGATGACAGCAGAAAGGCTATGTTACAGAGTTAACTTGTCAGTAGGACCTCCGACAACTCAAACCTTTAAGGGAATTGATCAGAAAACGTCTGTGTTACCAGGAGTTCGAGGTATTAAGGGAATTATAAAGCGGCAAATGACCGGAAATTAGAGAATGAAATAGCGTGTTTTTCAACCATACATGTTACAGAGCTGAGTGTAAAATTACAAAAGCAAATTCAATTTTGCTCGGTTCGAAAATACAGGGTCTAGGGCTTCGAGTTATCAGCGGAAATAACATAATGACACTTTTTTTTTAAATTATGATATAATTTTTATCATTCATTTTTTTGTAGTAAGTTCACATACTAAAATAAGCACTTAAAAGTCAACAAAAACCTCGCCAAACAATCCAGAGTCCAAAGTTCAACATCACCTGTACAGAGCAAAGTACACACACTGGGTAACTTATGCTCGGCCGAGAAGCAAGATAATGTCCGAGAAAAATATATTCTGTTGCGATGCTGATGTCTCCAAACCCTCTATATATTTATCCTGATTATCTATGGCTCTGGCTCGATCGGGTAGCCGTATTTGGAGCGACCAAAGGAAATGATTTCAAGTTGCTGGATGACTTGGAAGGCTTGGAAGCTGTCCGCATCACTGCTTGTTTGTGACTGGTGCTCTCAGTCTTGCGTAGCTTTATTGGCAACCTTTACTTCGGAAGTGAACATCGTGCCAGTTTTTTGTCTTTGAATCAATCAGGTATCGTTTCCTCGCGCTTTTCATTATCGTTTTGGTTGTGATTTTCACTATTATTACACCTGATGTAGGGCCAACAGGTAATAGATGATGTGGTCTTTCAGTGGACTACTGTACATGAGGCATCATCTTTGCTGCTGATGATGATGTTTTGTTCACTACTGTACTGTTGTCTCGCCTTTCATCTCACTGCCCATTTTACTTTAAACTTGATTCATTTGAGTCACTTTACAGCCTTAACATGCTCCCTTTTTTTCTTAAATCACTGTTTCACTGTGATAATACTGACGAAGGGCTGGCAAAATATGTTCGCTATAAGGAGGTTACGTTGCATCGAGGTTCTTTTCCATACATTTTTCTATTAATGCTAGGGCGGAGAATATCGTTGTTATGCTGAGGTCACCGGAGGGCCGGTTAAATCGATCGAGGTAATTAACTGTAATTACTTGCTAATTTTCAGCTTACGTTTTTATCTTAGGGGAAGCTCTTGCTCTGAAATCACTTTTAGTAAAATTTTCCTTTGTCAGTTAAGCTCTGCATAATAAAAACTATTCCAGTAATTCACGAAACACGCGTTTGAGTCATAAAGTGGACTATAAAGCTTGATATTCCTTTTTGCGATTTTACCGCTAACTCGAGGTTTGACATGCCGTCGTATTCGCTTTTTCTCCTGTCATATATGAGGAAAAAGGGGGACATGTATACTTCGAGTATCGATTCTATCCTTTGAGGTGGCTCCCTATAGTATCACGATCGCGCGCGCGCTGAGGTCAAAAGCTCCAATAATCTGGACGCGCTTGAAGTAAAACGTCACAACCGGACAGTAAATTTTCTCGCGTTTTATTCGGTGAATGTTCGTAAAATTTGGCAGACCGGTTATAAATATTTTACTTTAGTCGGAGCTTGTTTTTCAGGAATATCTATAAGATTAGTTTTTTCGCAGCAGTAAAAGGCATAAATTTGCAAAAATCGAAAAAACTACTTTACAAACTCTACGTTCAGTCCGTGTTTTTAAAAATTCGTTTGCCGCTAGATACCATGTGCTGTGAAAATTTTGGAAGATTTTACTGAAGGAAAATCAAGAATGACAAATGAAGCCATAAAAACAGTACTGAAAATCACATTTGTTCAAAACTTAAAATTTTAACAGAGTTGATAGTAAAACACTTTTTAATCATTAAGGGTGAAAGTTTCTTAAGAAACTGTGGTGCTGCGTCGGTGGGGGTAACAAGGTAATTTGGTTATATCAACTAAGTTGAAAATGTAAATTGGCCACCGTAACGACTTATAAAGCTGACGTTTCGAGCGTTAGCCCTTTGTCATTCGCTCTGACGAAGGGCTAACGCTCGAAACGTCAGCTTTATAACTCGTTACGGTGGCCAATTTACGTTTTGAACTTAGTTGATACAACCAAATTACTTTTTAATCATTGTTTATTACATGTAATAAGTGTAAGAGGACTAGATGTAAAAGCGAATACAAAAACAGCATTCAAAGCTTAACACTATCGCCATAAATGATTTCCCTATGAAGACACCTTAGCGAATTCATAGTCAGTGGGTTGCCTCTAACCCGGGGGGGGGGGGGTACTCCCTTATATGGGCTATATAGGTATGTGCGGCCCAAAAGGGTATGGTTTTTCAGCCGTTTTGGTCATAAATTGAGTATCGATTTTAGCCATTTTGCCGCCATTTTGGTCATTAATAGGGTATCGATTTTTGCACTCTAGTCTTCAATTTGGTTTTTCTTTTAGAAGAAGCTACTTCTTCATCACGCCCTTGTCAGTCTCCCATCCGCGCTTTCCTTCCTCTACCTCGTTTAACGCCTGATACTATAAATTTCTGTGAGCTATTTGATTTATAATGCACCGAAATCGCTAAAAGCATAACATGGCGACTTAAAATTTATCAGAAATAAAGCTCGCGTAGGTTGCGAGAACTCGCGCGAGGGCGAGGTGGAGCCTTGAATCTGGCGACGAGAATGGTGAACCTTTACTCCGCAATCACTCGTGTGCGAAATCTCGCTAGTTTCAGAAGCTATCAGAAATAAAAAGAATCCAGTAGAAATTTGCTGATTGAGTCATTTTATTTTCGCCTTGATAATCACGTGCTCAGTTTGCGTAATTAAGACCTAACACGAGTCACGAGTTTTACCTCTGAGTCCACATCCGTTTTCTTTTTTCGGTTTCTAATTTCTAGAGTGTTATCTTAAAACCGCTTATCACTGCCAAAGGCGCGCGTTCATTCTTAAGTACGCGGTTTATTTTACGACTGAACAGCGGCTGTGCCAGTCGTTCAACGGAGAGCCATTTCTCAATTCAGGCATTACCAATGTAGCAGAAGAAATGACATTTCCTTAGTTTGTTTTTGACAGTAATATAACCATAAAGAGCAGCACAATGCATAGAGTATAGACATCACTGCAGACAGTGAAGCTGTCTTGAAAAAAAATTATCCTCCAGCACAGACATTCAAAGAATTCCTTCATAGAAGACATAATGTCTGCCAGCAGGATAAATTTCTTTTCCTTTCCACGTGAGTTTGCCTCTACCAATGCATGTGATCGAGAACAGGCTTCGCTTGAGCGCTTGCCAGTCTAAAAAAAGAATCCGTAGCTTGGAACTGTATACCCTGCTTACACTGCCATATGCCGGATCCTTCCTTATGCTAAGAATCATCGATTCTACTGGCTTGGAAGCCTTCTTGAACACTTTTTATGTTCGAACCTATTCTTTCTGTTTCTTATGACTGACTGCGGCGGTGCTGTGTTATCACGTGCACTTTCCAATGTCGGTGTCATTTGCAGGCCACGTGGACTGTAAATCAAAGACGTTTTGTTCTAGAAGACGAAACTGTTATGTAATCTGCAAACAGGCGTTTCTTTCCGCGAAAATAATGCTGTTTCGCAAGTATCTAACTTGTTGACAGCTGACTAAAATAAAACTAATCTTCCTATCTTTATGATATCAGCTCCGCACTACCCCAATGGACTGCCAACAGTTGCAACAGTTGTATTGCTAAAACTAAAGGGCCAGGTGGGGTTTAATTACCCGAGAATTGATCAAAATTTTAGCTGCCAGCCGGAGACGTCTGAGAAGAGTCGCGGATTTTTTAAGATTTTAAACTACTTACGTGGATGTGTGATTGAACATCAAAAAAATCTGGTCATGGCTGAGAAGTGGGCTGCATAAAATTCCAGCACGTTTACTGTAAGACCCGCTAAAAACATAATCTTACTGAGAAGTGCTTGAAAAGCGAAAAGGATAGGAACGATCGCCGGGCAGTGATTTGGATAAATACTGTCGCTCAGAGGTCCCTGCAGCGTCGCAAAGAGAAGAGTCACAAGTTTATAGTGGCCCTTTGGCGAGGACGGAAAAAAAATCGGGAGCAAAATGAGTCGAAGAGCACGAAAGTGAAGAATTCGGAGAGGGAGGCGATCGGGGCGGCGCGTAGGAGCCTTGTAAACTACCCGTCGATAAGCCTGTAACAAATCAGTCGATGAGGTAGTTCATTTTCTGTTCTTGCAAAAGCTCCTAATCAAACAGCCTGGCGCGGCGTCATGATATAGAGTGCAATATGTTAACGGAATATTTCAAACTTTGTTCGCTCTAGAGCCAATACTTACAGAGCTTAAAACATATTTTGCAATAGAAATTAGCCTCGAAACAAAGTATAAGTACATGGCAAATTACAGACGGTGCAAACTCTGCGAAGCGACATCCAGATAACAGCAGATTTGACTTCTGAAAATTGCTATAGCACAGTCAAACGGCTCCACTGTTGTTGTTCCTCATAACACAACATAAAGTAAAGTGCCCTTCAGAAACAGGCGCGAAAACTTAAGAAAGCTCCAAGGGAACGGCAAATATACAAAGATCTGAAATGTAACGAACCACTACTATTGTGGTTTACAATCGTGACTCGAGGCCGCATTCGTGTCTGTCACGCAAAGTAGTGCGCTCTGTTTATATTTTCATCAGCTGTGTTGAGTACAGAAATATTGCGAGTACGTACGTTTTCATCCATAAGGCGAGAAGCAAAAAAGAAAAGACCACACATAAGAAAGACAGATAGATGTTAATTGTTACGTAATGCATGGCGAAAATACAAGTTTTTCGAAAGCAATATAACTTCGGAAGGGTGGTGTTGAATTTTTAATGTATCGCTCGTCAACATTGTTGCCGGCGGCGATTCGCATTTTTAATCAGAGTGACACTTGCCTAGCACGCGCCCAACACATGATAAACATGCAAAAGAGCTCTCGCGTGAACATCGCCATGAATGTAAATGTGAGATATGTCATGTAAGCAAATCAAGAATGTAATTTCAATAAGACAGTGCACTCACTGAGCACGTGTGTGTACGTTTCGCAGTTTTATTTTCCGGACAGACTGGGTTTATTTTTCTCGAAATCAGTCATTGGCATTCAGTTCTCTGGAAAAACGCCTCACTAAGGGTAACCGAGCGTTCCCTCGCTTTCTTACCGATTTAATTCTCTGCTATAATTCAGCAAAGGATAGTAGGTGGAACGAAGAAAACGTATAATCACCCTTTAAAAATATTGACAGCTAGCGTATGGGTCTCAAGCGGTGAGTACAAGTTTCGAACCTTTGCCAGGTGTTTGCTGTATTAGTACCGTCCGCTCGATAGTTTCACTTTTCTCATCATCAAGAGACAGTTTCCGATGGTAGCGCTGATAAAATTATGTTATAATTTTTTTTTTATCAACAAGGATTGTTCCTGTGTCTGTCAAGCTACTAGCCCCCGAAGAGAAATTTGTAAAGAACAGAAAATAGAGCGGGGAAGAAGTCACGACCTTCCAGGTTCCCATGGCAAATGTTGAAGCGCAAAGCCGCGGTTATTTCAGTCGACGATTATGCCAGCTACGTTTTTGTCGCTTCAACTCTACTGGTATCAAAGTTTCTGACTGGTGGTTGTTTCTTTTCCTGTCGTATGTGGGAAGTCTACTGGTCGGGACTGTTTTTGTTGTGACAGGATTCGCTTCAACTGACTTTCAAATGTCCGCTGTCGGAGTGGTTTTAGTCATTGCTGGCGCATGCTTGGCAGTTGTGTGTGACCTACTTCGCAGATTCGGATGTGGCTGGACCAAGATGACCACAGAAGCGGCAAATACGGGGCGAATCACTCAAAGTGACTTGGACTTAACGATATCTATTCCATATCTTCCGGGCTACCCGGGATTTAATACTGCTGTGGAAGACAGGCGCCCTGATAACCCTCCTCCGTACGAGATCAGCGAGTCCTATGAATCTGCGGCCAGTGCCACCTTAAATTGCACTTGTGGGACGGCTTTGAGAACTGAAAACGCGCAATCGTCTGATGCTAGTCGCGTGCCCTCCTGCGAAAGACAACCTGGGTCTTTAGAGGCTCAACCTGATCAACTGCCTTTTAGATCTGAGAATGTTCGACAACTGCCCTGTGAGCATGTTGCGTCAAACATAACAATCGCGCGCGTGGGCTTTTATCCCAGAACTATAATTAAACCATCACCGCCACCGTACGATTTTGTCCTAGTGAACAGTACGGGAAGCATATCTGATTTATGTGACTCGCCACCTCCCTATGGGGAATTTGTCTGAACATCTAAAGGACCATCATAAGACGTGCATTTTTAGGTGGTATCTACCATAAAATCTAAAGAATTGTTCGCTTCGAGCTTATGAATATTCATGCCTATGCCCTATGCCCACATCAGGCTTGCTTGGTCTTTAATGACGTCAGACTAACCGTTGTTAGTAAATGATGTCAGAGCTAATTTAGTGAATGACACACGTGATGTTTTCGTATTATGCAAATTTTTCTTAGCTTTGTTGTTTTCTTTTTCTTAATTTTCTTTACCCGGTTTCCTGCGCTTTGTTTGTTATTTTTCATAACCTTTCTTACTCACGCTTGACCTAGACTGCTTTTTAAATGGCGTTTCGTACGCTTGTAAACTTAGGTTTAATTAACCTCGGCATCCAGCTGAGGTGTAACTGCAGATGCTTTTGTATTGTGTTGGATCATTGAAGCACGACAGTATGAATTTGTGAATAGAGAAGAGGACAAAAAATCCAAAGAGCTGACTTGAGTTATTTCTCCCCTAACTTAAGCGCCACTCTTTTGTAGTACAAGAATCTGTTTTTTTATAAGAAATTTTAAGAATATATTATAGTTACATTTGTAAATACTATTTGTCTTTAGACATCGCAGCTTGATAAAAAAGAAAACGCAAACCGCGGATACAAACATGGCAATAAACGCATGAAAACAAAATAAATTTACTTGACATTTCGTATGTTTCTACATACATCCTTGAAAGTGACCGTTGGAATAGAAGTAACAACTAAATTTCAATTTAAGATAAGTAACTAATTAACAATAACAATGACAGAAGCTGTCACTGAAGTTTGTATATGAAAGAGGTCAACTAATAAAGCTTTTCGCTGCTAAAAATATCATTCAGGGTAAGTTTTGATTTCCTTTATTAGTAGAGTCCCCTTACAAAATGAATCTGACAGATCTTTTGCTAATATATCAAAGTGATCCAATTTTAAGTTGTGACCAGTTGACGTGACGTGGTCACATGCGAGCTACTCGTGTTGTCATGCAATCTTCGTTTTGTCATGCAATCTACGGCCTGTATGGAAACCGTCACATTTAAATGCTCGATAAAGTTTTCTCAGGGGGTGGGGGGGGGGGGTTGTCCCGGGTACCCGAGATAACTAGGGTCCAAGATTAATTCAGCCATAAAATTTATTAATGCAGCTCTTCAGTTGTTTGGTGCTATGTATCTCCAAATAAGGTTGAACTAAGATTATTTCCTATTTGGTGACTGTGGTGTTTGGATTCTTCGGTCTGCTTTGTTTCCTGTTCACAACATCATTAATTTTGTAGTTGATAACACCAACTGGGTACCGGTTTTGTAACAAAAACCTCCTCAGTTCATTCAAACAAGAGCTGAGAAGGGATGGTCATGTGAACAGATCCTTGCGGACACACTTTGAAACTGAGAGTTCGGATGAGGTTTACTTTTTCCTTACTAGGTGTGAAGGAGTCCCATTTTGTGTATAGGCCCGTAAATGAACTTCACTGAAACCTGCATTAAGCGGACACTCACAGAGTGCACCTGAACGTGGTGTTATATACCTTCAGATAAAAATTTTCTCAAAACTGAAAAAGTTACCGGTTAATTTTACAAGAAATGTGGACCCGGCCGAGAATATTTAGGGAGGGTATATTTTATCATAGAAATGTATGGTAATTCATTTTTTATTTCTAACAACACAAGCTAACAAAACGATGAAAATTTACCTTCAAGGACACGCGCGTTGTATAACACGATCAAGACAAGGTACAGTTCTGTATCTGATTGGCCAGTTTCTGCAACCTCGTTCCCAGGGACTTTTCCCTGGCTTGTAACTATTACCTCAATCAAGATTTAACAAATTCTTAACTCCGATCGAGAGAGTTTCCAACTCTGAAAAACAACTTAAAAGTAGCGGGGACAAGGCAGCGTGGTGCAATGAGCTGAGGAAAATCACACTCGGGCTGATTGACTTCGCCAGGCGAAGCTCATGCCTGGATTTCAGAGAACTCGTCAAGGTTCTGCTCTCTCGCGTTCGCTGTCGCTCTTAGCGCACATTTCACGCTCGTTCCCTGCCCTTCGAGCGGGCTTACTCGTGTGTCGCACTTTTCACTCGTTCGCGTTAGCCTCGTTCGCGGCCCGGGCTTCTTGCTTTTGAAAATTCTATGTGAAAAGAAATAATACGTAAACTGCGCAGACAAACATGGCAATGAAACGCATGTTGGAAAACAAAACTTGACGTTTCGTATGTTTCGACATACATCCTCAGAAGTAGCCGTTTAGAGTACTTCTGTGGGACTATAGGGAAAGCCCTGGAAACGAGGTTGTCGTTCGCCTCACTCTCAACAGAAAAACCATACGCAACGGTTTATTTATACTTTCTTCTTGCTTACCATGCTGTGTCCAGCTCTAGCCTTATACGCGACGGAAGTAGGAGACCACTAATTGTGCTTCTATATCATACCGCATTGCATCAAGATATCAACACTACATAGATTACTATACAGAGGATGAATTTTATGTTTATTCCAAAATGTGGAGTGAATTTCATGCGCGGTTTATTTATGCGATTGCCGCAACCCAGCAATTGAGGTTAAAATCTGAATAGCGATAGCAAACACGCAAATAGAATGGTGAAATGTACAAAGGCTAGGCAGGTGATCAGTTATATTTTCTTCACTGCGTCACTCTCGTTTGCACCTCTGACACAATGATTTGAGCATTAAAAAATAACAATAATTTACAAAAGAATTATTTGACATTTAAGTGGAAAGCTGCTTCAGTTTCGATTTTGAGTTGCTTTTTTATCAGCTTCTGGTTCTTCTGTTTATGGGTACGTTTGAATTTTGAATTTTTGTCTACAGTAAACAAACACTTTGCCAAACATATCGAATGTTTCGTTTCCTAACGCTCGATTTACTTAATTTTTAAAAGAAAAATAAAACGAGAAAAATTGTATGGTATCTTATCTCTTGTGTTGTTCGAATTTCGCTTGCATGGCGGCTTCTATATACAAATTATTTCAAATAGGTGAAATCTGGCATATTCATCGAAAAACAATCGATGACATATTTAAATAAAACTGTGATGAAAAGAATATCTGTAGAAAAGAGGTTTTAGGCTGAAAGTATATTGTATATTAATCGACCTTTAGAATTTGGGAACATCCGTGATTATTCATAGTCTGTGTTTATTACGAAACTGAAAGGGTGAAATCCCCCTTTATGTGTCATCCGGTCCAATCAAGGCACTTGACGTAAGGATTCTTCCGACTGCTTATAACCCCAAACCATCAGCTAAGTCTCACATCTCTTCCAACTAGGCTTCAGGAAAATTCGAAAGTCGCGATCGAAGTAAGCTTTTCACAGCACACTGAATATATTGTACTGAAACCTGCCGCTATCCGTCGAAATTGTTGGTATTACCGTGCGGCAGTGCTCAGTATGCTTAGTGATATGTATTCTAGTTTGTGAAAAAAAAAAACAGCGCTGAAGGAAGGAACTTCATTGAAGGTCAGTACACATAATATTAGTTTCGCTTACCGTTTAGTGAAATACGTCTAGTGGGTATAAACTTATAACGTGCAAAATCCATCACGCGAAGTTCACGCTGTTTTTACGCGGAAAACTCAGATATAACTACAAATTGAATGCATATTATTGTGCACATATGCTGATGATCGATGTAGGCTCTGACAGACTGCTAGAATACGAACATTTTATGCACCGTTCATTGATAGAATGCCTCGAATAGATATATATAAAAAAATTATTTTCCTGAAATTTCTACAGCTTGGTTTAAATTACCCTTCGAAACAGAAAGCAGCGCTTCCGGTGGTGACACACCGATAGCGAGCGTGACGCAGTGTTTTGAAAATGCTTACGTATGCAAATTATAAATGCTCTTCATAAATCTCCTTTGGTCTTAAATCTTTAATTCTTTAATTTTTTAATCGACTATATCATCGTTTTTTGATCCTTCATACTTCACAATTATGTATACTGTACGAGGACAAGGTCTCGATCAAACAGTTTTCGAGGTGTGTTATATGTTATGCTACTGGGACGGGGAAAAGTCTTAACGCGAGAGAAAAAAACCTTTAGCCACCTTTGGGGGAAGAAAAGTCAAGAACGAAAGCTTTTCCTGTCGTTCTTGAGTTTTCTCGCCCGTTTAGACTTTTACCCGAACGTGAGGTAGCTTTTTATCGAAAAGTTAGCTCGCAACTTTGCCACAGTTGTATGGAAATTATTTCACAGCTTTGTCAAATCGTAATATTGAAGAAAACGGACAACTATTTTTAAAGACATGTTTCGGCATGCTTATGCCATCTTCAGTTTAATAGTGAATAACAAGTGCGTGATACAGTTATATAATACAAAATATGAATAAATTATTTACAATGTGACGTAATGCGTTACAATACAGTGAACCGGAAATTACAGAGTTAAAAAAGTGTTGAAATGGTGTAATTGTTTGTT
>Ga0126337_10002013_pt1:10000-12718 | contig 12718 bp, 5 predicted proteins | sample DipCmetagenome_FD_92527 | JGI IMG/M metagenome (GOLD analysis project Ga0126337, IMG submission 92527) | Coral microbial communities from La Bocana,Puerto Morelos, Mexico - Diploria C A metagenome | ecosystem: Host-associated > Invertebrates > Cnidaria > Coral | place: La... | reverse complement strand
GCTAAGTCAGCAAAACTAAAAGGTAACTCAGTGAGACATAGAACATAGGAATCACTGCTATTGGAGAAATGCTGAAGAATAAATATGCTTAACTATTTTGCAAACAAGGTTGAACTTGATTCACACTCGTAGCATTTCAAATCAACTACACTCTGCTAGAATGACGTTGCCAAAAAGTAATGAAACAATAGCTTACTTTTAAAATACCTTTTATTCGGTTTTTCTATATTCCTGCACGAGTAATTTTGATCAAAAGGAGGGTTTCTTTGCGTGAAAGGTCTCTGAAGCCAAGCCACTCGATGTAATCCAATATGGCGAAACTGCAAATTGATGCCCACTTTTCTGAGCCCGCCTTCCCACAATGCCGTGAGAGCCAACAGGAAATCCAGAACTCCTGATGCATGTATATCGGAACTCAGTTGAAATTTACAATTTTCAAATTTACAACAGAGTGCGCGAAAGCGAGGCTTTCGGGTCAACATTTCTCTGGAGTGCAAGCGCCTTATGAGAAAATTCGAAAAAATGGTACTAACTATTTGTTCATCTTCGGATTTTGCATTTTTCTCACAAGACGAAAGGCTACAATTATTCAGCGGAAGCTGTCCTCGGCATTTAACAAAGTCTCGGCTGAGAACGTGGCTTTCATACCGTGTAGGAACAGCAAAAGATGGCAGTGCTTCGAGTGATGCTAACAAACGTGAACTAATGCACTCCAGGTGAGCAGTGGGATGTACGATCGTTCTTCCTGCCCACTTTTCGTCCAGGAATAACAGTTTTGTTCTCTCGCAAACGTATATAACGTTATCATTTTTGTAAAAGTTGTGAGTTACATAAAAAATGGATGGGAAAACAATTTCACTGAAAGTTGAAACTGACTTAGCATTTCCTCGTTAAGCACGAGTTCTCCGAACACTCTACGCGAGTTCCCACAGACTGCAAACTGGTGTTCCATCCAGAGGGCTGAATTCCACCGTTCACAATTGAGAACATGATGAATTACTTTATTAAGAGAAAATCAGGAGTTAATGAAGACAATAAAGACGATAAGAATTTAAATAGTAAGTCATATACATCTAAATAGTCATGTACAAAATATCGAAGTTGCCACTAATGAAAATGGAGACATGATCCATATAAAAGATGAATGTCAGCCAGAGATGAAAAAGAAAAAAAACTATCTAAAGGCAGACATTTACTTTACCAGAGGTGGCAAAAAATTAGCGATCATTGCAAATCATGTCAAAAAATTAGCGATCATTGCAAATCATGTCAAAAAATTAGTGATCATTGCACACACAAAGCAAATCGCATCAATAAGGCCACTTCAGTGTTGGAGTCTAAAGTCTAAGTCTAAAATATGGCAGTTCTTTATATGTTGAATTGCATGTTCGAAATGAATTCTAGATCTGAGGGTTGCAATCCTTCAGGTTTCCAGCATTTCCTGTTCAGTAAACTGTCCTGATTGATTCATGAAGGGAGGAACATTCACCTTGACACCATTCAATGCTAACACTTCTTGAATATTGAACCCCCAATCTGCCATAAACCCATCTCCTTGCTGTAATTTGTCAATAAAACCAGATTTACTGGTTATTTCCTTATCAGAAATACAGGTACCATAGTAATCTGAAATAAAACAAACACTCCCACTTGGAGTAATACTGACCAATGCCTTGAGGGTATTAGTGTTCTTGTAAGTTAAAAATGTGAGCTGTTGTGCTTCTGGGTTGCTAGGGGTTTCTATGTACATTTCAGTTGCATCAATGATTACTGTTGTAATGATGATTACTGGTCTTCCCTTGTACAGGCTTGTGTAACTCAATTATCTGTCTATCAGGGAAGATGTCTAGTTCTTTGAATCTGTAGTACATAAACTTTGTCCAAGTAACAATAATTATTATTCGGCTCACAAGACTCTGAGATATTCTAAATCTTGTAGCTAAATCCTCCTCAAGTAAACCAACTTTGTAGCAACACAATACAAGCAAAAATTCCTGCTCCACTGACAAGGTCCTTTTTGGGCCTGCTCTCTCTCTCTCTTTTTTGAGCATCATTTTGTTCAGTGTTGCTGTATATATGTTAAGAGGCTGAATCCCTACCTAAAAAGCTAAGAACTATACTGAAAACGTCATAGTATGGAAACCCAATATAGAATCTCTACAGCTCTGAATTGCTCTAATATTATCAATTTTAAAGAGACTTTGTTGGAACATGCTTTCCAACTCTTTTCTAAGCTCTCGTTCTAGTTCAAGTTGTTTCATTTTTTCAACAAGTTCTTCTTCGAGTTCCTTCCTCTGAACCTCTCAGTAAACATTCCTTTAAGCGCTTCACTTCTTCTCCTTTAATCTGCTCCATTAAAAGTTTCTTTTTTAACCGCCTCAGCTTTATCAGTAGTGACACTAAGAAATCCATATTCTTGACGTGGAATATTAACAGATTCTAATTCAACTAAATTATCGACAGGGTTAGACAGAGAGTTCAGTATAACTTCATCTTTGACTTGGTGCTTTGTTTTCTCACGTGCTGCTGAGCGATAAATAGGAGCTTTCCGCTTTGACATTTTCCTATGGTAAAAAACTGAATCTGAACTGCAGAGGTAACGAATGCCACAAGCGCCAGCATTCGGGCTTGCTACTTCTTTGAACACATCCATAAGCAGTACAGTGCCTTACCATGCTTTTCACGGCAAAATCAGGCCAGATGAACGACCAGATCCGA
>Ga0126337_10002013_pt1:0-7500 | contig 12718 bp, 5 predicted proteins | sample DipCmetagenome_FD_92527 | JGI IMG/M metagenome (GOLD analysis project Ga0126337, IMG submission 92527) | Coral microbial communities from La Bocana,Puerto Morelos, Mexico - Diploria C A metagenome | ecosystem: Host-associated > Invertebrates > Cnidaria > Coral | place: La Bocana,Puerto... | reverse complement strand
AATTATATAATAATAAAATACATCAAGCTAGTATAAAATTCTATTTACAATTGTTGTTTATTTGCATAGTGCATTATGAAAGTATTTCTAAACCTCTTTATTTTTACATTCGGGATTGAAAACATATACCTAGTCCTGGAATTATATCTCTTACTGTCATTGCGCGCGGGCAGCATGCCAGCTAGTTTGTGCCGGTCTTTACTCTCTACGATTGTTTAAACAGAATGCTACAACAATTAAAATGAACATTGAACATTGAGAAAACCTTGATTATATAATTATTATTTTGCAAAGGTTCGGGATCTTAGCCACGAGAATCTCAACCCTTTCATTGGAACGTGTCGAGTCACCAAGCATTCTGCTCGTGTGGTCTTACTGCACGAAAAGGAGTTACCCGTTGCGCAGATCCTTTTTAGGGGTTGTCACGCAATCCAGACGTTAGTAGGTGAGGAGGATTGCGTGACGACCCCATAGAGCATCTGCGTAGAAGAATAGTTACCCGTATGTCTATTAGCCCCTTAAACCAGTATGTATGTCCGCATGGGTTTGATACCAATACGCATCTAAGTAAAAGTTCATTACTCATGAATGTTACCTCAAGGGTTTATTACCCTTATGTGCGCTGTGTTTATAGTATACCCACTTACGTTTTCTTTTCCTTTTTTTTATTTTCGCGTATACACTGTCCGTTGATTCGTATGCTAGCTTGCGATCAGGCCTTTCCCGTGGAAAATTGAAAGGAGAGGAAAGGTTTCTCCATTCATCCTTTTTTTCTCCACGATGACCCTGCTCGCAGGCTATGGTCAGGAAAATAATAGTCCAAAACAACGGGTTGTATTGACCAAGTTATTGGCCGAGCATTAGGTCAAGATGGCGGCGGATACTGGCCATGTTCTTTTTTGTACGTTTATGCGTCGAGGTCTAGAAATACACAAACAAGAGCGAGGCTAATATCCAGCCTGCCTGACCGAACAAGTTTGGCCCAAAATAATTTATTGTATGGCATTAAGAACATTCTTTCTTGCTGGAAAGAGGCAATCCCGAGGTTGGGTTGTGTTTTTTTTTTCCTCTTTCCCGCACAGTTACCAGCGCAGAGGAAAACTTAAGGCATTTTTCTCGCTAGCGTGAGAAATTAAATATAAAGTAGCTTTTCTTCACCGTACCCAGGTGGAGGACAAAGGAACATGAAGCTTTTCTCCCCTCCAACCCTACCACTCCTAGTCAAATGCCAGTGAAGCAAAAAATATCAACTTAAGGTAAAAAGAAAATCTAAGTGGAAAACTGCTGACATCTTAAATATGAAAAAAATTAAATGAAGCTAAAAGAGCCGCCCAAGCGAATTCGGAAAGTTGACATCCTGAAAGCTAGTCCTTCCAGCGTAAAACTGCCTCAACAACTGGATTTTGCTACCATAAAGGAAGGGACAACGCTCAAAGTTAAAGCGCATATGACATGAAAAATATTTTCTGCGTATTTGAAAGGCCTTTCATAATACTGAAGATTTTTTTTCGTTTTAGAGATATTGACGTTTTTGTATCACGCAAATTAAGAAAGTGATGACGCGCTAGGCGTTAACGAGAATTTGCAAAGAGGCCAACAAAATTAATTTTCAATAAGGGTTAGATTTTGCAAGATCGTGTCAAATATGTTTTGTAGTTATTCTTGCATGAACGAATAGTAATTTATTAAACTAAAGAGACGCTGAGTGAGGCAAGTTTTTTTTTTTTTTGTTAAAAAAAAACTAAATTAAACCCTAATTATTTTGAAATTTATACATCGCACGGAGCTTATTAAACACGTAGATACAATGTACAGTGCTCAAGAATAAGCAAACAATGTCACAAAATTAATTTTCAAAAAGAGCCAGATCCGGTCAGATTTAGTTAAATAGAATTGTCTCGTTGTTAGATCGAATTGCATTCTAAATGGTGTCGAAGTCACATTTTATTGTTAGCCGAAAGGCCATCCCCTTTTTCTTTCTCTGTTTGGCGTCGTCCGACCGACCTAGATTTTCGCGTTTTGAAAAAAAAAAGTTACGCAGTTAAAAGGTTACGTTCCAGCAGCTGTTGAAAATTCATGGATGCTGGCAGATCAGTTTCCAGTTTTGGTGGTTCATCCTTTTTTCCCTGTTCGCGTTTGATTTTGACGACGTCGATTTTTTCTTCGTCCATTGACGCCCTGTTGACTTTGTAACCACACCTTGTTGTTTCCAGGCTCTACGGATATTATGCTGAGGTACCGGGCCTCCTAGCTCCACACTCCTTTTCCAATTTTATTTTTATTCGTTTTTTTTTTCTTTTCCGACCGACCGACTGACACAAAATCAGAAAACGGATTGACAATAAACGAAAAAAGGGATGGCCAAGTGACATCTTAATTTATTTTAAGCATGAGAGTAGCGTGTACAGTGGCTAGCATGAGAGCATCGTCTAAACCTTGAAGGTATACGCGAATTAGATGGAATGAGCTGAAAGTAAGTTTTGCAAAGAAGGGATTCAGAGCTAACATTTGAGAAATTTATACATCACAATGAGCCGATTGAAAACTTAAATCAGTGTTCACTACCCGAGAATGAGCAAACAGGAGAAAAATTAATTTTCGATAAAGGTCAGATTTTGCTAGATCGTGTCAAATTGAGTCGAATTGTTTGTTCTCGGAGATTTTTTGTCAGCTATTGTTGCATTAATTTATTAAATTAAAGAGACGCTAAGCAAAGCAAGTTCTTAAAAAAACTAAGTTTATCTATGGTAATTAAGAAATTTATACATCACCTTGGCCCTATTAAAACCTGGTATAAATTTTTAGTACTCGGAGAATAACAAAACTGGCCAAAATAATTATTTTCAAAATGGAATGGAATTGTTTCTTATTAATTCATTAATTAAATCATTATTAATTCATTAAACGGAAGAGACGCGTTTTCACTAAATGACTTAAAAGAAACTTAGGCTGGAGAAACGCAAAAAGACCTGATTTATGTAATAGCGTTGAAGTGATAAGGTTGTCTGCACTAATTCAATTAGTGATTTGTTGAGTGACTAAATTTAAGAGATTGCAATCTCATTTTACATTACGTAGGTAAAGTCACGGTTACAAGTGTGTACACGTAAGCTTACGAAAACTGGTCTGGTACATCCGGGATATTCATCCTGCTGGTTCTCCGTCAACCAGCTAGGTTATGTGGTCTACCTTAACTACATAAAGTCAAAGCTTCCAGATCAATTGTTTTTCCTTTTGATAATTTATCAAGGTTTTGGTCCAATCACAGTGGAAATGAAGTTAATTAAACCAATTAAATGTACTATTGGGCCCATTTGCCAGCACATCAACAGTGAAAATGAATGGGAGGGTTATGAAATAAATAAACCCCTTTCTGGCTTGCTGGTATGTCAGCTGATTATGCCCTTTGCCCTCGAAGCTTCCCTTCTGGCAAAATATTCATTTTTCGGACAATCTTTCAGCCGCGGGCATTATCAGCCGACATACCAGCCACCTAAAGGGGTTTATTTGTTATATAACATTATATGCATATTATATGATCTTTAAAGGAATGTAAGGCTTAGAAAGGTGACACTATAACTATATAACTAATCATGTAACTAATACCATAATAAACATGTAACTATCTTTATCAAGATCGCTTTTTACTGACTTAAATTTTGATAGTCTATTATACGTTTCGGGTATCTACGACTAAAAAAACTGCTTTTTCAGGGGCACTATGGTCCCAGTGATTTCGGTTCACTGATCGTGATCAGGATAATCCTAAAGGAAATCAACCTTAGTAAATCTGTTCATTTTCTGATGTTTCACTGCCCTACAATAACTAGCTGGAGATATTTTGTACCGATGAATTTAATAACTTCAACAAAATCGATGAGAACAACATTTACAAGACCTTTCCGTTGAATTCATGGCATATTTTACTTCTTATGCGATCACTCCCTGCCGTCCTGGTCAGTCTTGCCAGCACCTGATAGAGGAAATAAACAAACAAACAAAAACACTTGTGATCATTTCATTTTATTTTTCTAAAAGTAGTTGCCTTATTACAGTAAGCACTGTAATAAGGCTGGCCCTAAGGGAAATGGTGAGTTTTGTTTCCCCGAGACCCTCAATGTTGCCCGAGGCGAAGCCGAGAAGTACTTTAAGGATCATTGGGAACAATTGTTTCGTTATACTGTTTGTTATACTTGACACCGGCTGGCACACAAATTTGCCGCGGTTTCAAGGAACACGACCTGATCACGTGCGAGTCGAAAGTTCAAGTTGTTGTTTCCCAATGGAGTCGATGAGTTTTGTTCGCCCTAGAGAGTTACGAGTTTTCAGCAACAGCAAGTAACACGTCCTCCTCCGAGGGAAAACGTATGTCAGTTTGGAGGTATATAACAAAATAGATTTATTTTAACAGATTAGCCGGATTCTGCGCACGCTCTGATTACCTCAATACGTCATCTCAAAGTTGTGGAAGTCTGTTAAGGCGGGTGGAGCATACAAAGCAGAGCAGTTCATTTGTCTTTTACAATAACATTAAAAATGGGATTGGAGAATTAGCATAGCATAATTTCATTACCAACTCCAGCAAAAAAATAATGATCAAGCGCGATATGAAAACGCTATGTCGTGCTGTTGATACTTAATTTTACATAAAATGAAGATTCCAAAACTTTATATTTTGAAATCTCCGCATTTTTCATGTAGTGTCAGTCTTGCAAAAAAAAGCAGCAGACATTTTGCTTGCAAAAATTGCATTGCATTACACGTTGGGTAATTTGATGGTCTTCACTCTCATGATCATGACTAGTGAAATAAAATTCATCAGCCGCACAAGATCAAACGACAAAAGTTAAGGAAATAGTTAGATATAGAATCCTGACCCTCTTGAAAGTTCGTTTATAAGCTTGATCGAAACATAAAGGAAAATTGTTATTAAATACTAGGAGCCCTTTACTGTAAATACGAAAGCACGTGTTTGCAACGAAACTTACCTTTCTTTCCAAAATCAAATGTCACGTCATCTCCAATCAGTATAAAAGGTGCCCACTGGTTCACGTCATAGCCCTTACTTCTCATCCACTTCATGGCCTCGTGTAGAGATTCACCTGCACTTTCCCCAGCAACAAGGTGATCATAGAAATGAGCCATTAACTGCTGTGTTGATTTGTCATGTAGGGCCCACAGAGCCACCAATACTGAGCGTGCGCCAGATCCTAAAAACGCTCTGGCAATTCCAACAGCTCCCTCGGCTTTTGTCTGTCCACGAGCACTGTAGCAACAGCTAAGGACTACCAGTTTAGCCCGCACTTGAATTTTTGAAATGTCCGCAATTGTCAATAAGTAGAGTCCTTCTGTAGGTATCCCATTCGGAATACGAAAACTTGGTGCAAGAGCAATTTCTCCTCTTTCTGAATCACCATGTGCGGCGATATGAATCAGGGCTACTGAAGTCATCGCTTGAAGTATTGCCTCCTTCGTCGCTTGCTGTCCTAGCAAAGGCTCGACACCCAGCTTTTCGCCTACTAGCCTCGCTTCCTTTTCTGCACAAGGTAATCGAGAAATGGTAGTGAGCCGTTCTTTGAAAAGCACCTCACCAACATCAGGATTTCCCACTATTAATGCACCAGTCTGACAGTGAAAGTCCGCTGGACTTTCATTAATGAGCTTGAGAGTCGTTAAAGATGGGACAATGCGGATCCTGAAAGTTTCGGATAAATACTTTCCACTTTCATCAGTCAAGGCGGCAAATGGAATTTGGTATAAAGCTCGATCAGGAACGATGATGATTTCAGGGCCCTCAAGTAAGCTCGCCACAGGAGCGATGATAAGTTTGTAACAGATAGGAAGGTTCATTTTGGGTCCTTTGTTAGCGTTACTTTCATTTCCAAGTCGCGAACTTTCATGGTTGTCTTCCTCGCATGTTTGGGATTCTGGTTGAAAACTGTGTAAAAATCCAAGGTCTTCGCAAAGTTCCTCTGGTAAAACGCCAAAACTTCTGAAATTAAAAAACCCATCCAGATGCTGACTTAATCCTTCTCGAGAAAGAAGGTCATTTCCTTTTATTTCTTCGAAATGTGTGACTCTACCTGCTTTAAGAATCCACAAATATATGCGGCAACGTCGATACGAGACGTACAGACATGTGCGGTTACATTCTACGCTGCCTTCAAGACCTTCCCATGTTCGACGATCGGCGGATATTTTATTCTCCAGAGAGTACTGAGCTGACATTAAATCTGCCAAAGCCCTGGCCCTCGAAAGCTCTAAAACATACAGAGCTGCAGTATAATTCCCGACTTCACAAAGTAACATACTGAGATCTCTGTGAGAATGAATACTGCGGTCAGAGAAGGAAATCTTAAATTGATCGTTGTCGCGTAGGGTGCCGCGAATTTTCTCGCATTTTTCAATACCAGAGAGGAAATACGAGATCGCCTCCTGAATCTTTCCTTCTCTCATTCGAATGCGTGCTTTCATTGTAAGCGAGTGGAACTGAGACTCAATATCTCCAATCACCTCACTTAAGTCAAGTGCCTTCTTGATATATTCTTCTGCTCCATAATAATCTGACTGTACATAAAAGAAACGTCCTAGGGATAAGTAACCCGTTATTTCAGTTGTCCTTTTTCCAATTTCTTTGCTTATGGTAAGAGCGTTTTCAAAATATTCCTTTGCCTTTTTAGAGTTACCTACAGCCAACTCTACTTTTCCTTGGTCGAGGTATAGGTTAGCAAACCCCGATCGATCTCCAATGTTTGTAAAGATGACAAGAGCTTCCTTATTATATTTATTAGCCATGCTATACTTTCCAAGAGAGAAAAATAAATGTCCCATGCCTAGGTAACAGGTAGCTTCTCCATGTCTCTCTCCAATTTCTTTGTTGATCACAAGTGATTTCTCGAGATATTCTCTAGCCTTCTCATATTCGCCAACTGATTGATACACATTTCCAAGGTGGGTGAAACAGGCAGCTTCTCCATTTCTGTCTCCAATTTCTTTCATGATCACAAGTGATTTCTCGAGATATTCTCTAGCCTTCTCATATTCGTCAACTGATTGATACACATTTCCAAGGTTGGCGTAACAGGTAGCTTCTCCATTTCTGTCTCCAATTTCAATCTTAATCACAAGTGATTTCTCGAGATATTCTCTAGTCTTCTCATATTCGCCAACTGATATATACACATTTCCAAGGTTGGTGTAACAGGTAGCTTCTCCATTTCTGTCTCCAATTTCTTTCATGATCACAAGTGATTTCTCGAGATATTCTCTAGCCTTCTCATATTCGCCAACTGATTGATACACATTTCCAAGGTTGGCGTAACAGGTAGCTTCTCCATTTCTGTCTCCAATTTCTTTTATGATCACAAGTGATTTCTCGAGATATTCTCTATCCTTCTCATATTCGCCAACTGATTCATACAGAATTCCAAGGTTACCGTAACAGTCAGCTTCTCTTTTTCTTTCTCCAATTTCTTTGTTGATCACAAGTGATTTCTCGAG
>Ga0126337_10002012_pt1 | contig 12720 bp, 5 predicted proteins | sample DipCmetagenome_FD_92527 | JGI IMG/M metagenome (GOLD analysis project Ga0126337, IMG submission 92527) | Coral microbial communities from La Bocana,Puerto Morelos, Mexico - Diploria C A metagenome | ecosystem: Host-associated > Invertebrates > Cnidaria > Coral | place: La Bocana,Puerto Morelos... | reverse complement strand
AGTCTGTCTCGATCTGTTTTGAAATCCTTAGATTTGAATCCGGCGAAAACTACTGAAATCGAGTGCTTTGAACGCCAAATATGCACACAGAATTTAATAATTGTTGTCCACCATTTTTCTCACCTCATATTTGTTTAACGTTGTACTTAATGTACGATTTGCAGACAAACTCTTGAAATTTCAAGGCAATGAAAACCGGAAGTATCATTGAGTTTTTTCGTATGACTGCTGTGTCTTAGGCGTATAGGACTGGGACTGAGTGATGTAATCTAACACAGGACAACCACAATGAAGCGATTGGAAGTATAGGGAGATGTCACAGAAATTAAAAAAAATTGTTATCTTGCAGATATTACAAATTTGTGTGGAATCAAGAAGCTTTTAGCTTAAAATACGTCTCGGAATTCCAAGAAAATTCACAACTTTCAGGGAAAAAAACGTGTGATCGGAAAATTTGAAACATTTTCAGGTCGTCCCAGACCTCAGCTCACTTTATGTGAGCCCACTGTGTGTAAACGGTTTTTGAAGTAATAGTTGTCAATTGCATTTGCTGTTTGAAAGTTTTGACTTTTTAGATACTTTTATGTCACTTTGTATATGGCTATGCGTGGTTCCCGGAATATGCAGTCTTTTCTAAGGCCTGGTTTAAGCGTCGCCTTATAGTCCTGGCGAACTCAATTGATGATTTCGCCACAATTGATGAGTTCAACTTTGTTACGACTGCCAACATCGGGCTGGAGTCGTACAGCTCGACAATCTCTGCGCTACCCGACTTTGCCCCGATGTTGATTCAAAAGTCAAACGACTGTTGTGTCGAGCTCAATGTATGTGAAGAGCCTGCTTATTAGGACTTTTCACAGATCTAAACTCAATGCTTCAAGAGCAGGGTTAAAGTGAGACACAACTAAGACTGAATTAAGATTATACAATAATCAGATGTTGAACTGAGTTGAACTGAATTACAAGTAGCGTGAAGTTTGAATCACCTCTGCCAAGATAGAATTTTCATTATAAATTGTAGAAATTGAACATGAGTGAATGTTTGAGAAACCGAGACTGCTGCAGAAACACGAGGCGTAAACGAGTGTTTCTACAGCTTTTTCGAGTTCTCACAAACTTCCATGAATGTTTCAATACTCAAAGAAAACAAGGAAAGGAATCTTGTATTTTCTCTCATGAAATGAACTTTAGAAATATGTTTTCCCTTTTCAGTGAGTTAACAATAGTTTTTCAAAAAATGTTAGTGTTTTGATCAGTTGACTTGTTTATATCATGAATCAAAATGAGTCATTTTTGACTAGAACTTGTCGCAGTAACTGCAACGAAATATCAGTTAAGCTATTATGGAGAAGTATAATGTTTTATTGATTGTTTACTGTAAACTATAATGTCAGCATAAAGGTTTCTGTCTCGTTGAATCTTAAATGAGAAATCTTTTTAACCATAGCCGGATTATGCTTTTAATTTATATTTATTTGTAGATGTGATGCCTGTGTAGCCATTTGTAAATATGTAAGAATGTATATTTACGAATTTATAAATTTAGCAATGAAGAAAAGAGAACTGAATGTACAAAGTTGTCTTATAGCTGTTTGACAAGATAACCTTGCAAAATTTAGCGAGCCTTATAAATATTTTGCAAAAGAGGTATGCAGGCGCCTTCGCAAAGTAAGTTACATCAAATACAATAGAGTTTTGTTTAACTCACGGAAGAGTTGTGTTTGTTGTCCACAATGAAGGGGCCTCTGGGGCTAGCGCCTGAAAAAATTAGGATGAAACGTACTGGGACGAGTGAAACCATGTGTTTCGAAAACTTGATGCAGGGTTGGAGTTTGGGGAGTAGATCGGGTGGCTAGCCAACCCCCATTTTGGATGCCTTCCTCCCCACACAAAAAAGGAGTTAATGAGTTTGAATATTAAGGCAGAATTATAGACGAACACTTTTGGCAGGTACCTCATTGTAATTACAAGTAATGTTTTTTATTTTGCCTAAACTAGTGATAAAAATATTTTATTCTCTAACAGTGACACCACTGAGAAAGAATAACGAGAGCTCGAATGCATGCCACATTGATTTTGCAACTCCAAGGTACCAGCCCTCTCCCTTGAAAAATGCCCCTAGTGTGTATATAACTCATCGTACCCATTACAAGAAAACGTTAACAACAGATAGTCCTGAGCCCACTGTGTGGAGTTTTTCTCTTGTACAATGTTTTACATTCATTTATTTGATACTAGTCTTTATCAGCAAGCATTCTGTATCGCGATATTAGGACCTCTCAGGCCCTAACCACAACAGTGCAGTTGTAAAAGCATATGTTTCATCTGAACCAAAACGTAGTAAAATATTTTTGTCCTCACTAGCGTTTTTGTTATGTCCCCCTCTGTCCACACTATAATGCGTTCTCATTGGAAAATACATACTTTTTGTTGCGTTGTCGCCTTTCTCCCTCACTGAAACGCCAGAAAATGCGAATGAATGCGACAGTATATTACTATTTTTTGTCACCTTTTTCAAATGCTTCCGTTTTCACCTGCCCGCGCTAAAAAAGTTCATGACGATGCGTCTATTTTGTCCACTTCAAATAGCCTCCGTTTCGATTAGCATTGTGGGGCGTGTTAGAGTGGACGATAAGCGAGGACGCTCGCCATCTCGCTAGGAATATAAATCAAGGATCCTGGTCTTTGGGTGTTCACGAGGAAAAGCCACTATTTTAGCTGTTAAAAAGTATCTTTGAGGTACACTTAACGCTCTCAACCAGTCTCCCAAGTGCGGCTCCTCTCTTGAGCAGTGGCTGGTAATTGAGCCTATGATCCGTTTCAAGTGATATCTTTTAGGGATCAAATAATGCTCCAGCCACGCCCAGATTGGTGTCAGTTAGGGGTTTAATTCGAGCATATCCTACCTTTTCAGATTGCAGTCTCACCGTAATTATCCCCTGTGTGAACAGATTTCCGTGAGAGAAGCTCGAGAAAAACTCAGCTTCCAGGACGCTTCACACGCATCGAGGATTTCCTTGAGGCATAAAAAAGAACTGATTCTAAGTATGCAAAACGTGTTCTTTGTAGTCAAAATAAATTGATGCTTCGATTGTATGTAATGATGGGAAATAAGTCCAGCCTTGCGATATCTTCTTCAACTGCAATCAGCGTGGACACTGGGCTAACTCCCCGGCCTGTCCCCATTTCTACAAGACAAAAGGCAGTTTCACCAACACTAACGCCACTGACACGAAGCCAACCAACGTCTGATTTGGGAAAATGCTTCACCCGTTCTTACTGTAAAAGGGCACTCGTGGTAGCCCTTCACAACAGCCTCTACTAGTAGTATGTTCATTTTCATGACTCACAAGACTGGAAGACTTCTGCAAGACTGGCTTGATTCCACGCGGACAGATGCACAGCGTATCCGCTTACACCAGGGCTTACAAAATGTTGTAATGATTCATGAATGCTTCATTTATTAAAACTGATAATAATCGATAAAATTAAGAGGACTTGAGATTGTGAGTATCGATTATCATCGATTGGTGAAACCAATCGATATTAATCGATTGATTTTTATCGATTATAACGATTGATTTCCGATGATCGATTATCGTCGATTGGGCACGCCGGGTTAAGCTTTATACCGATAATAAAGCCGTAGCGTTCATCACAGATTCTGGGAGCAATAAACCGCATTTGAATGCTATTGTTAAGGATATTTTCTGTTTTGCCTCTGCTTATGATATTAGATTGTCAGTGGAATGGGGATTCCCCGTACGCTTAATCAGAAAGCTGAGTTTAGCAAGACCGTACAGAAATACAGTCCTACTGACTTTAAGTGTAGATGCTCTTAGTCATAGCTAGGAGGGTGAAAACTGTTATTTGGTCCCTCGGTTTGCCCTATCACCCAGGTCATTGAGCATTTAAAGTTATACAAGTGTGCAGGCCTGCTTGTGTAGGTCCCTTATTGACCATCCGCCATTTTTTGGCGACGCGTTATTAATGAAGATCGTTCTTTCTGTATAGTTATCTTGTTGACTTCATTTATGTTCCTGAAGGGAAGCGAATTTTTGTGCATGGCTCTAATAGAAATAGTATTGCACCGGTATCGCAGAGGTCATGGCCCGGGGGGGGGGGTACTTCCTTATATGGACTATATAGGTATGTGCGGCCCCAAAGGGTATGGTTTTTCAGCCGTTTTGGTCATAAATAGGGTATTGATTTTTGCACTTTAGTCTTCAATGCGGGTTATTTTTTAGAAGAAGCTACTTCTTTATCACGCCCTCCTTCTCCCATCCGCGCTTTGCCTTCCTCTACCCCGTTTAACACCTGCTACGCATGCTAGATAAAGCCAGCAACAAAAGCCCTTCCCCTTATGATCTAAGAGTCAGGTCATAAATAGGGTATCAGATTTTTGGTCAGGTCATAAATAGGGTAGGGAAAATCGCAGATTTTGGTCATAAATAGGGTAAGGGTTTTGGAAAGCGGGCCGCACACCCCTACCAATTTTTTCTGGGAGTAACCCCCCCGGGGGTCATGGGTTCGAATCCCGTTCAGGCCTGAATTTTTTTCAGGCTTTAATTTCACAACTGCTCAAGTTGTATGTATAACTGCGATGATCTACCATAAATTCACATCTGATGAATTTACTTCGCCACTCTATTTCTTACGTATTAATGGAACTAGTTAAATTTAATCCATTTGTTGTATTTTTTTGCTTTATTCCTGTTTGAATTAAAATGTTTGCCACTTGGCGCGTTGTGCGTGGTTACTTGTTGTCACTGGGCACTTACTTTCTTCTGGTTGCCACCTGAGTCTGTTTTGAGGTTTGTTGGTGTCATTTAATTTACTCTATTCAATTCCTTTTGGCACAAGGTGACATTGTTCTCGGATTAGTTCCACCCTACAGGATCCTGAACTCCGAAGACGTGCCAGTCTGCTTCCGGGTTGTGCTTTGCATTCCAAGGCCCCAAGTACCCTTGATCAGTATTCTAGGTCTTTTCAGAAATTCAGACTCTGGGCATCTTGCTTTCCCGAGATTGCTACTTTGCCCACAAGGCCCCCAGACGTCGTTCTTTACCTAGACAATCTTATAAAACAAATCAGAACCAGAAAAAAGGCTTAAAATTCGAAAAGCAAAACAAGCTTAAAAGGAAACAATATTAAAAGTGTTTCGTTTGTTTTTTTTTTGTTTTGTTTTGTTTTGTTTTGTCCTTGTTTTTTTTTTAAATTATTTTTCGATGTACGAGTTCATCTTCGCTTTCCCTCACAAATCTCGTTAGTTCTATTATGTAACCTGCAGTTAATGTTAATTGTTATGGACGGGACAATTCCTCTGTTGGTTACCTTTTATGATGAAACTCCCCCTTCGGTTGTGCTAATTAGAAATAAGCAATGTAAGTAAAGCAAATATTGTAAGAAATGTTAAAGTAGGGTGAATATTCTAAGAGTAGTACATAAGTAGACTATGTAGGCTTGTGTAAGTATCGCATTGTGAGTAGTGTTTTTGTATGAAATTAAAAAAAAAGAACATGCGAGCCTCGTCACCGAGAATAGAGACGATGATCGGCTTCGAAATCGCAAAATTAATGACTTCATAGTGCTGTAATACGTTCTTCAATATAGTTTCACGATGTCATTTATTTAAAATGAGCCTAACGTTAATTTTTGGATTTTTAGGGAACGTTTTTCAAAATGTTCGTTCCTGTAGATTATCGAAATTTGGCTATCTGTGAGCTTTTGCGATATTCATGGCACTATTCACGCTGTAATTACCAGCCTTCAATTACTCTCGTGACACTATATTCAAGTTAGTTTAGTGAGTCACGCAATTTTTTTGTCAGGTAACGCGCGGGTGTAGCTGGGAACGAGTCAGTTACACACACCCTGAAATTCTTCTACAGTGACTGTGTGTCCGTCCTGAGTTTTTACTGGCGTTTTGGGCGATTAGCACACTATCGCAGAGAGATCAAAAGATTGATAATTGTGTTATCGGAAATGTAAATTGTCGTATTCATATTTGTTTGGTGAAAACTTTAGGTGTGATAAGCCGAGTTGAAGTTCCTGCTTTTCTCGATCTTAATTTCCGCGTCACGTTTCCTGAGACAAGGTAAGTTAAAAGTTGCTGATGGAAGGTCTTATGTTCATTGGAAAGCCAATTCCTTTCTCTATCTCTAAAATAAAAAAAAACACTTTATGTTTAGTCACATTTGTGAATTACATTTAGCAGTTTTAAATTCTAGAAACAAGATTAACTGAAATCAGATATGAGTCAGACAACAATCACTGTACTTTTAACTTACTTTCGACATACTTTTCGGATTGTCTGAAAGTTGCATAGAGTTACGCATAACTTAAATGAATTCCAATTGCAGTGTGGTCTAATTTGGATTCTGTGTAATATTTGTGTGTTACTTTCTCTCAATTTTTATCGAACGCAAGGTTTCATGGCCACATTGGATTTGTAGGCAAGTTTTAATTAGACGGCGGTCATATTATGGGATTCTCTGGGGGCAAGGAAAGCTTGCGTAACATGACGTGACACAGAAGCTTTTGTTGTCACGCATCTGACCGTGGAGAAGCTGAGAAATTGCTAAACTATTTGAATGCTTTGTTGTTAAGTGCTGGTTGACAAATGACCCAATGCCTTTAACACTGTCCAGCTGCAAGAAGATTAATTGTTCTTCTTGAACTGGAAAGGTTCAATAAAATATTCTTGAAGAAATAAAGATGCTCAGCTTATCAAGTGTTTTTCTTTCAGTGTGACCAGGCTGCAGGCCTTCTTTCAACATGTGAACTACCCGTAACACTTTGCAATTACAATAATTATGATGCCTCCATAGGTTAGCAAACTTTTTACTATATGCATATTTTAATGTAATATTATTTTTGTAGAAAAATAAAACAGTCTTAAGTTTTGTCGATGTTGATAGTGGAGGGACAAAGATAGCTTATGGCAGTTAAATTCCATTTTTGTTGTAGAGTTCCATATTAATGTGAAGTGCATATCATAACCTATAAACTGTGTTCATCTACACTGTGCTAGCTCTAGACAGCTTTGTATAAATCCATATTAGACAGGAAACAACTACATGAACACTAAAGAGGTACCATCATCTTTGAGGAATACCCCATAATTGACAGTTTTTGTAAAAAAAAAAGAGTTGTTTTTCAATTTTTCATATAGATCTTATTGCAATCTTTCATTTAAAAAAAAATTATATGGAGAAAGATTGATTCTAAGCAAAGTTGCAAACCTGTCAGTGTTAGAATTTGTTAGAATCAACCAGTTCCCTTAAGCAGTCTGACCACTTTACAATAAAAGTATTTCTTCTGTTGTAGTCTCAACAAGCAGCACCAGCAACCAGCAGGCATGCTAGGATTCACTGAGATAACAGAACATAAACACATAATGCTGCTTTCAATTTTAAATTACAGCAATCAGTATACTTCCAAACAATCTGAAGATTCATTAAAAATATTTCATACTCCGAAGCATTTATAATTTCCGATATTCAAAAGCATTTCCTGTCATGTTGTTTTCTTTTCATGAGGGCGGGAACAAGTACGCCTGTGATTAACAAATTCAGGGTTGCTGGACATGAAAAAACAGCAAAACATTATTTTGCTTTAGATTTTTAGTTATAATGTAATTTTATAACATCAGTTATCCTTCTTTAAGTTAAAGAAGCCTTTGAAGATTTGTCATTAATATTACGTCCATAGAAGTGAATGTTGTCTATCTAAAAATGTACTGTTCTGATTGAACTGAAATTTGATCTGTTTCTTGAATCGTTGCCTAGAATGTGACCAAAATCTACCCAGACAGAAATACTGTGCAGTGCGAACGTTGTTTTGAACTAGTTACTAGTCAGGCTAAACGTCTTATTCCATGGACGTACATTACATAGACATGTATACACTGTATGATATTCTCAAATCTAGCTTATCGATAGTCAACTGTACAATAATTATTTTTAGCCGAATAATCAAACAAGTTGGGTCTAAACATTAATCACTTAATGATTGGCCCCAAGGGAAACGATGAGTATTGTTTTCCCGAGACTCTCAATGTGAGATCATTGATGTCAAGGGGAAACAAAAGTCACTGTTTCCCACAGGGCCAGTCATCAAGTGTTTTGTTATACCTCCCAGCTCAAAAAAGGAAAAGAGCTGCATAAAAACCATTGGCTGGATGCCTGATCATGTGCACATACGAAGTTCAAGTTGTTGTTTCCCTAGGGAGTTACTGAGTTTTGTTCGCCCTAGTGAGGTAGTGAGTTTTGACCAATAGCTCGTGACATGTCCTCCTTCAATTTGGAAAATGTATTTGAGTTGAGAGGTACATGTATAACAATACAGTTTGTTGTCGGTAGGTTATACAATTCTGTCTTTAATGGATTCTTTTATTTGCAGGAAAATAAATATTTGGTTAAGCTTGCAGAGATCTCAGAGATCTTTCTCCAAGTATTAAATTGAAGAAAGATGATTTCAACAAGATTGGGTAAGTCTAATTTATTATTGTATTTAAATAGCTGTTCTCAGCAAATTTGAAATTATTTTTTGGGTGGCCTAGTGGAGATGAAGGTGAAACACAAACTCAGAGTTTAGGTGGTCAATCTGGGGTTATGATAAGGACTAGGGGTGGAGATTGACGTGGGACCCTGGCAGTGTAGGGTAGGGTTAGAAAATGAGGCGGGTACATGTACATGTAGTTGGTGTGCATGTAATTCTTTTTGAGCCACCCAAAGAGTGTAAAGAAATATTTAAGATCAGATACATGTACAGGTACGTTGTATGGACTGTCGAATATGGATCTGATTTCCTGTGTTTAAATTTAATGCATTATTAATGAGTTGAAATTGAGAATATGACTTCCTGAACATTATTAGTCGAGCACCTCAGACATAGCAAGGAGCTATCCATAGCAACCCTGCAAGTGGGAACTACCCCAGGATGCAACAGCCAATTGGCACCGTCACACTGAAGGAATTCAGTAGAAAATACTCACCTGACCCCATACTTGCCAACACACAAACCAAAAAGGGGGGGAGGGCTGGGAGCCAGAACTGCAAAGATTCCCTCAAAAGCAAGAGCAACACGTGATCTGCAATGATCAGCTCTAAATGCAAGCATGAAATACAACATAAGAGACAATAAGCAAAAGACCCCTGTGGATACCCCACATATCACGTACGCTTGAGGGGAAGACTGCTGACTGCATTAGCTTGAAATTTAACTTTGCCTAAATTACATTTACTAGCCACATATAATTGTTACTTACATGGAAATTAAAATTTAGCATTGTGTACTCAATTTGCGAAAGGTCATAATCTGTTCAGTAAAAATGTTATCCATTCAAAACTTATTCATTTTTCTGCTTAGCGAGATTTTTGGAGGTGTTGATGATTAAATCACAGTTAAATTTTCCTTATGAGAACATGCGGACCATAAGCCATAAATTTACAAAAATTAGCGTTGTTCATGAAAAGTATATAAGTTTGTATTACAGTAAAAGCAAACCAATAAGAACTTTAGAAAATTAATAATATCAGACTACACATTAATGATTGCTTTGACATATACAAGTTTGGTGGCTCCTTAAAGAGTTGTTCTGTTTCTGATGTAGTAGCCTGCATAGCAGTCTTTTCCGTTTCCTTTCAGGCAAGCGGGAGTCGCGCAAGGGCACAGGGACAGAGGTAGCAAAAAATTAGTGGCAGGGGGGAGGGACAGGGAAGGAAAGGAAAAGCCTGCTGCTGAGCCCAGACATTTTACGAAACGCCCCAACTGTCATGTCAACTGTCACACGAGACCCCATTCATATTGACTTCCATTAAAATAAAAACCACGAAAATAGCTCTAAAGTCAGCAGGGTAGTTTTTTTGTGGCTTGAAAAATGTAGAGGTATGGCGTCTGAGAATTGCCATGTTTGTCAGTGCTCATTTAAAATGAAGTTTGGAAGTTCTCTCAAAAGGAAAGATAATTATCTAGCGAAAATCTCTTTAAGCCTTCCAACAGAAAAGATTGTTGTGGAGTTGTGTTAGGACAAATATGATATTCATGATAAAAATCTACAAACAGCATTCGGTAAAATGTATGGGCTTAGCAGCAGGATTTCCTTTCCTCCCCATCCGTTCCTCTTTTTGCTCTCACCCCATGCATTTGTGCAACTTCCCCTTGGCTCTTGCTTTCTCCCAGTAAGAGGAAATGAAAAAGACTGCTATGCAAGCTACTGATGTAGCTGCTATAAACAGATTTATCCCTCACTTAGAACAGGGTTAAATGTAGACTAGTATAAAGTCATACAAGTTTAAAATAGCATAGTTTTACAATTTAACTCTTGTTTCATCTTTTAGGGGTACTATGTTTTACAAAAGAAATGTTACAATCTGAAGTAAATGTTGCTAGCTTGACCAAGAGTGAGGTAATTATTATCAAAATACAATTATAATAAATTAAATAATGACAGTACTCTTGAATAATTTAGCATGTCTTGCGGTTACTCTGTATACCTTCAGAGGTGTCTCATGTCCAAGAGACGTAGTGGCCTTCCAGTTTAAACTATAGATACCTAGACCCTGATATCAAATTAAAGCTTATAGAGCTGGCCAGCAAACTATACATGACCATGAATTTGGAAATGAAATGCATTGTCAAATTTTTCAAAACCTCTAAGTGCAAGCACACAAATCACCAAGGAAGCAAATTTTTCTTTTTGCTGATTGAATTTGTTTCCCAGTTTCGGGACCCAAAGCACTGAAAAAGCATGTCTGTGCACATGACATTTTGCCTTACATTATTTTATGTAGTTCCAACAAATAACCATACCCTCCCCCCACATACGTTCTTCATTTTTAAGCACCCATCCCCTTGGAATTTCCATTTTTTTAGTACAGAGTGCACTATTGTGATGATTATTGCTGCTAAGGTGCTAATGTATAAGGCAATAAGGTGTAAACTGTAATGTTTGTTTAATTAATTTATTTCAATTAAGTAACATTGCAGCAAGGGGACCAGGTGGGTAAGGTACCTGTGTGTGTACTATGTAAAACTTGTTATACCTACCTCAATTCATCGATAACATCAAAGTTATATATTTGTTTCAGAAAAGACCTTGCTCTCCTTGTGGTACCATTCTCTTTAGAACAAATTAAAACTGATGTGCTCTTAACGCATGCACCGATTAGTGAGCATTTGTGTTGACTATACATTGTGCAGAAGATACGCACAAACATTATGTGCTTTTGCTTGTGGTAAAACTCAATGAAGATTTCAAAAGGCCTTTTAAATAAGCAGAAAAAAATTTTCATGTCATATACACTTTAAAGACATGGTATTCTTGTGAAAAACCAATGTGAGTTTTCGGCATATGAAGATTTGTAAACATGTCATGCCTTCACCTGAAATGTATGTCAACAGGATATGCTGCAAGCCAATGAAATGATGGCACCCCGACTACTCACAGCGAGCAATACAGGGCACGATCCATTGGACCAAAATTCTCGGTTTGAATTTCCAAAATTTTCATCTATCGAATGGAACGATATTTTCCACTTGAATTGGCCAGGCTATTTCCATTCCCGCTTGGGACGAACTTCCCACCTCAATTCAAAATGGCAGATTTGATGTCCAAGCGTTTGGAAGACTTTGAATTTATAAATGATCTTGTGAAGGAGTTGATGATGTGATCAGCTGTTAGCTTTTTTACAGGGAGAAATTTAACCCGCATTCGGGACTATGCAGAAGTTACTATTCCAAACAAGATGAGCACTGATACTGTTGAGCAGCTGGGATGACCGCCATGTTGAACTTTCTCGATTTTCGGGTTGGGAGAAACTGGGTCATAGCAGCAATTGTCGAATGGAATGGGATTTTCCGAGAATTCTGATTTTCCGGAATTTTAGGACAACCTCCAGACATTAACCAAAATTTTCAACATGAGTTTCCAGAAACTTTCTGTTCCATTCGATTTTGTACCGGAATTTCTGGAAATTTTGGTCCAATGGATCGCACCCACAATCTTCGCGGGAATTTCACAGTCATGGTCTCCTTTATGAGCGCTGTACAAATTAATGGGGAAAATTTTAAAAAAATAAGCGGACAAAAAAGGCCGAACCCGAAGATTATTGTCTTCGGAAGACAATCTTGAATCGTCAGAATCTGGGAAGTTTTCTCTTGTACTAGCAGGGCTGCAAATAACTGTCGGTCATCGGACATTGGCCGACCAAAATTTGCTCATGTCCGACGAAATCCCAAATGTGGTCGGACAAGATGTCCGGACAAATTTTTTTATCGTAAATCATTTTACAGCAACGAAGAATAAAAATATGCCATGAGTAAGTCGGACGTTCTTAATTAATTGATGGCTTTCGTAAGTCACTTAGTAACCCGGGGGGCTCCGCCCCCAGGTCCAACCCCTTACCCTTTTATATACCATTTTTTCAGAAAAGGAACCCCTTTCGTATACCGTTTATTGGAAAAAGGCACCCCTTTCATATACCTTCTGAAGAAGATTTAGGAATAAATCGTTAAAACAGGAAGTCTTCTTGTCATTTTTTTCACGTAGCGCGTAATAAATTAAAGTGAAACAGTCATAAGTTGCGTATGCTTGATCTGTTTTAATTCAAGACCCTTTTTAATACCCGAATGAAGATTTTCCTACCCTTTCATATACCTAAACTTGTGAAATCCCTACCCTTTTATATACCTGAAGCCTGAAAAAGGCACCCCTTT
>Ga0126337_10002011_pt1 | contig 12720 bp, 8 predicted proteins | sample DipCmetagenome_FD_92527 | JGI IMG/M metagenome (GOLD analysis project Ga0126337, IMG submission 92527) | Coral microbial communities from La Bocana,Puerto Morelos, Mexico - Diploria C A metagenome | ecosystem: Host-associated > Invertebrates > Cnidaria > Coral | place: La Bocana,Puerto Morelos... | reverse complement strand
TTCTACTCGTTAATTTTTCCCAATTACTTGACATTTCCCCGAACTCATAATCCATTCTGAACGCTTCTTTTCAAACCAAAACGAAAAGTGCATCAGAAAGAAATGCCCAGTGACGCAGATTTATGGTATGATACTAATTCTTTGGCGTTCGTAACAAACTGTAGAGTGAAACAAAATGGACGAACCTTCACTATGTGGAACAGTATTTGCGAAAATCTACGCACCCTCTCCCTCCAAGATTGAAATTGCCCTCTCCCTACTATCCACATGCGGAAAATGTCTGCCGCACTAGACTCTTACTGTTTCTTGCAGACAACATCTGCAATTCCTAGGAGAGATAATTGTGTCCACATTCTAAGTTAGACTGACATAAAGTGGACAACGAAAGGGCACGAATGAACTATGACAGTTATGCGAATAATGTATCTCTGCATATTTACCCTTTTGCCTTCTTAACGAAAGGATTGAACGAAATCGTAGGATTTCACACGAAACCTACGTTGCTAGGCGTTCTAATTACCCAACGCTACGGAATCCTTCCACCTCCAAAATTGAAAACGCCAGCTGCCTTGTTTCCCCCAAAGCAGGCTGCACACTTATACATGTCTGTCCGACTAAAGGGTTGTCCCTAATACAAACGTTTCAACCACTATCCTCGCTCATTCCTTATCTTTCGTGTTTCTTGCGAACATTTGCAATTCCCATAGGAGATAATTGAGGGCAGATTCCAAGTTAGCCTGACTTGAAATGAAACACGTAAGGACGCGAACTCAGAGAACTATGTGAAGAATCCATACAACAGGGTTTTAGAGTTTTCATAAATCTTTTCTAAAATACTACATAAATCGGTACTTTATTGTGTACAAGCATCCTCTTTCTCTACTATGGAATCACCCGCATCCATCTCTTCTCCCCGCGCGAATAAGCAGCCTTTTTTTAAGAAATCTATAAGACCAAAAACTTTTCATCTGTTCTCGCCTAGTCCAAATATTTTCCACGTTACTTCTAGACAACATTTGCGAATCGCATTAGCAGAAACCCGAATGGCGTCATAACATATATAAAGGCAAAGGACACGAACTCTGAAAGCTATGTGAATACAAATGCAGACTACATATCTACCCTTTTCCCTTCATGACTATATAACGGTACGAAATGGTGATTTCTAACAAAACATTACCACCCAGTGCTCTATTTAACAAACCCTAGCGCCCTCTTTCTTTCTTTCTTTTTTAATTTGGAATACGTTCCCTTTTTGAGAATGGGTTGACGTTTATGAAGGTTCATGTCGAATTGAAAACTTTTGAACTTTTGCACCTTGGTGTTAACGTTTTCGATTCCCAGCAGAGATAATTGACTGCAATTCTACATTTTAATGCAGAAATGAAAAACAAAAGGCCGATAACTCTGACAGATGTGTGAATAACAACAAGTCTTGTTTCGTTCAGTTTCGGAAGCTCCTGCTTGGAATAACAAAGACGGAATGTTGGAAGACGTCTCCAATTGAATACTTTAATTCAGGCCGATTCACGGTCGCGTGTTGGCATTTTACTTGCTAAGGCAGAGAATAATTTTAAGCCGATAAAGTGATTTTACGTTCATGTCAAAAGAATTTGTACCAGATGACGTCACGTATTACAGTCCACCTCAACATTAGCAGTAACTAAATATTCAATTCAGAAATGAGACTTGCAGAGTGAATTAACCACTGTCTGGTCTTAAGCAATTTTTCTTGAATACTGATACTTCACAGGGACAATTTAAATTGCTAAATTTAAGATAATTTGGATTAGATTTGACCCCACAGCAGGCAAATTGTGTTTTTTCTAATACTCGAACAGCAGTGTGCTAAAAAGCGTTTTATCACACCTGGCTCGAATTAAAAAATGTGGCTCTAATTTCTAACTTTCTGGATGAAAAACGTTGGTGGCTCTCATATATGGCCAAGCTAGTCGTTTTTTCATATGGTATTATTTACTTAGCTGTACAGGACGATTTCTAAGTCTGTGCATACAACCTTAGCGTGTGCCTATTTCAAATTTCAGAGCTGAAGCCGTTCTGTTTGTTTTTCAATATACTCAATATTTTGTACGACAAATTTTGTTTTGTTACCTCCCTAATTTAATTCTTGATCATTCTTGCAAGTTTAAGGGTTAATCTCTTTCACCTCGAGGGGAAACATCGCTTCGTTCCATCACGTTCACTCATAAAAATGATACAAATCTTAGTAAAAATATTTACCCTTGAATTTTTTTTCTTAGTGACCACTTTAACTGCTTATTTTTCTACAAATACTACAAAGCATAGTGATAGAAAACAAATCATAAGCTGTACCTTCTTATATTAATATCAAATATTTAATTACTCTAAGATTTCTCGGTGTAAGAATACTCGTGAGTTACATTCAAAAGAAATTCCCTTTGAAATGTTACTTTGACGTGGCGTTCAGGGGATCATCGAAGATACTTGGTACATCATCATCAAATATTGAAGCCTTGGTTTTCTTTTCTGTTTTCTTCTTTGCTTTTGTCGTTGACCTCTTTGAAGTTTTCTCTGCAGCTTGTTCGTCTCCTTAATAAAGACAAAGGTCTATTGTATAAACTGGTAAGGTCAAGCTTCAGTTCAGTTCTACAGCTTGTCAGCGGTTTCTGCATAAAAGAGCATGCAAACGAGGCACTCGCCTACAGGCCTCGTTCTTCGTGTAACTGGTAATGCCACAAGGATCGAGTCAAAGGGAGGGAAACTCACCCCCCCCAATCAATCACTCTTATCTCTACCGATATCCTTTCCTCGTGTAAAGAACGCGCAACAGCGTTAATATCAGTTGTTAATATCGAGTAAGATAAGCCTAACTGATCGTCCTTTGGTAATTCTGCAAGAAACTCCTGGAGGTAATGGTTATTTTATCTTATTGTTCGGAGAAACAAAAATACAAATTGCGCTAAATGACCCTCATTTTTCCCCTCTTCGTTGGACGAAATCTATGCTGTCAAAATTTAGCCAACATTTCATATTGCCAAAGAGCGTTACAATGCCTAAATAGACACGTTTATATACTAACATTTTCCTTTCATAATAGGTTCGCTAGCATGTATGGTTCGTCAGTTCCCTTGTAGTCTTCCCCACTACGTTATGTACTAAGATTTTTATTAATGTGGTTATTACTATTATTATTATTTTGTAATATTGTATATAATTTTTTGTTATATAATCGCAGCGAAAATTAAATAAAAAGATAAAACCACAGTTTGCTCCGTTGCGCAAGACATCAGGAAAGCAATGACAAAGGAAACAAACCAAAAATAAAACAAGTTGAAAATGTAAATTGGCCACCGTAACGAGTTATAAAGCTGACATTTCGAGCGTTAGCCCTTCGTCAGAGCGAATTCGCTCTGACGAAGGGCTAACGCTCGAAATGTCAGCTTTATAACTCATTAGGGTGGCCAATTTACATTTTCAACTTAGTTGATATAACCAAATTACCTTGTTACCCCCACCGACGCAGCACCACAGTTTCTTTAGAAACTTTCACCCTTTATTCAAAAATAAAACAGCACGACAAACCTGCAACAGTTGCATCCTCGGCGAATATGTCGTCCTTAGGAACAGTAGTAGCGGACTTCTTCTTTTTAGTTCCTTTGGGTTTGCTTGGAATATCACTAAATATGTCGCCCGAGTCTCCAAACAGGTCGTCGTCGCCCAGAGGTTTCACCACTTTTCTCACCTTACGAGCCTCCGCTTTCTTCACTGAAAATAATTCATCATCGTCGTCCTATAAACAAACAAGATGGAACAGGCATTAAAACCTGTGGTGTGGCTAAGAGAAACAAACCGGCGTTCTTTCCGTTGGTTATTTAGCGTGAAATAAACGTCAACAGAACGGTTGCTTTTGCAGACTTCTGCTAGTAGTCAGACATTGGTAGATTTTCGGTCGCCCTTACAGAATGTAAGGTGGATGTATACAAGCAATTTTTGTGTGCCGGTGAACCAAACCTCAAAATAATAGTTTACGAACGTAGCAAAAAAAATCTACGAAAAATGAAGAAGATTGAGACGATGGTGGAACAGTGAGGTTAACTCTACAGCTTAATGTTCCGAGACCCACTACGCTTCCCATAATATCAACAACACTCAAATTTTTTCAGCCAAATCGTCCACCTTTAAATCAAAGGAAACTTAAAAAAAGTAGTTTACTACGAAAGAAAAACGAAAAAGGAACAAGGAAAGTTAGGGATGAAGAAAATTAATACGGACTGCAAACGAAAAACTAAAAAATTGAGGCTAAACGTTTCAAGATGTGCAAAGCGTAACCTAGTTCCTTCAATTTCAAACGGCTGTTTTTTAACATCAAATTACGGACCACAATTTCGCAACTGGTCTTCCCTGATGTCAATAAGCATGATTTGTAAAATTAAAATGTCTTGAGACTTTGCGGGGGCAGGGCGGGTGCAGTACGAAAACGTACGTTAACCTTCAGCCAAATATCACAATAATTGGAAAAAAAACCAAAACATCCAAAACTTTTTCCAATCACTTTTTAAGAAAAATCATAATTTTCTGTAGAATTTATGAAAACTTCCGAAGGCCAGCACATATGAGTTCTTTATGAATAATTAAATTCTACAAAAGACATCTGCCGTGTCTTTGACACCCAACAGAGTTATCGTTAATCAACTGCAAAAGTTTCTTTCCACTATTCCTCAAAGCACCAACAAAATAATTAATATATAGATTAAGTCAAGCCTGAAAGCGGAGCTTCCATAAAAATCAATTATAAGAGGGTGGGTATTTGAAAATAGCCGACATTTAGTCTCAATTAGCGTAGTCTAGCCAACTGCTATTTCAAAGTTCGTATTCAAATTTGGATACAAATAGGTCTATATTTAGAAATTTAAACTTCCTCTCTACCTAATGTTATACGAGGACAATATTCGTAACTTCAAACATGCTAGTTTCTTCTTCATAATATTCAATAGAATTGAACAATTTCTTTCCTGCAGACGGTGTTAATTCATGTATTTTTTGGGAACACTCAGAGGTCCTCAAAGTTTTGTCAACAATCTTGGCGGGCGAGAAGCTCTCTTTACAAAACCATGGAAACAGTAATTGCTTGAAAAACATGCAAACGATACTCGGTAATTTTACCCTTCCCATTTACCTAAACTAAGTGTAATGGGTTTTTTTTCTGTCACATCGTTTTATTATTTTGACAACTGTTATCGTTTTACAAAACCAAACTGGCGCCAAAGAAAGCAAACGTTTCAAAATTACAAGACATCAAATTGAAGGAACACATTGAGAAATCAAGTGACTCCGCGCGAGAGAAATACGACACTCGTGGGCACTGTTCCCACGTGCGTTTTCTCCAAGTTGGAATGTATGGATTTCTTAACAGTCCACATCGGGTGCGACGTCACTTTTTTGATGTGCGTGGTACTCACGAAGCCAGATCAGAAACAACGACCACTTTCTCTCATTTTATTACCGTGATCAAAATGACGCTTTTTTTGTCGACAAGAAACGGCAGCCGGGTGATTATTACGGACGGCAACTAAACAAAAGATTACCAATAAAAATCTTTCTTTGATATCACATCTAAATCAAATGTCAAATGTTTCCTTTGGGGTGATCAGAATCTGGATCAGTGATCGAAGATCACTCAGATCATGCGCATCAAAGGAACCGTTGAATCCACTCATGGACCGGTTCTTTTGATGCGCCACGATCCGAATGATCTTGGATCAATGATCGTGATCACCCCAAAGGAACGCACCCTAGTAAAGAGAATTCCGTGAAGGCCGCGACATCGCTACTTTGATAGATCATCCAGTTATCCCAAGTAATACTATAAGGAATGTATGACAACAGTAAAGAGAATATGTATGTTGACATCAGGGCTTTAAGGTTTATAGCATTAAATTCATCCCAACTAGTACTATACGAAATGTACTGAGACGAGTAAAGGCAATTTGTATGTTGACATCAGAACTTGAAGAGTTTATAAATCGTCAAATTGGGCATTATTATGAGGAAGGACAGAGATGAGCACTGCGTTACAGTATTGGAGTGGAGGTCAGAGGAGGGAAGAAGACCAGATCGACCTAAAACAAAATGAAGGAAGATGACTGAAGAGTGAGAGTCATGAGCGACTTTCAGGCCTCTCAGTAGAGCAAATTGAAGTGGGTAAAAAAGAATGTCAAGGCATTATGAACCTTATGGCATGGAGAGATATAAATAGGAAAATACGTAATCAAATTCTCAGTGGCAACTAGTATTTTAAGATATGAAAATAAACCTATGAGGAGAGTTTGCGTTAGTCTCCTTCACAACTATTACTTGGCATGTCACGAAACGCGCCTTGTCACATAGCGTGACAAACCCAATAATGGCCGAGAAAAAAGATGAACGGTCACTAAAGTGAGGACGATTAAAAGTACTTACATGAAGAATAGAGCTGGCTTGTGTCGCAGCCTTCTTGCTGGTTTGAGGAATAGCGGCTTTTTTAGCATCATTATCAGCAACTGTTTTTATCTCCTTTTTGGCTGGTATGTTCACAGCAAACAATTCATCATCATCTCCGAGAGGAGAAGAAAACGTTTTATCCGCAGTCGCTTTTTCGCTTTCCTTCTTTTCGGGCTTAGTTTCTTTTTTCGCTGAGCTTGAAGCAAGCAAGTCCTCGTCTAAGGCTGGCGCCTTTTCCTTCGCTGTAACTTTCGCCTCAGATTTTGTGGGTTTTTCCTTTGCTGTGTTATTATCGTCTTTTTGGACAGCAGAGAACAAATCATCGTTATCAAGCGGCGAGGAAATCTTCGATTCCGCAGCCTTGATGGGCGTTTTCTCTGACTTTGGTTCAAGTTTTCTCTCTTGCGTTTTACCGCTAACTGTAGAAAATATGTCGTCTGCGGGAGATTCCGCAGTGAATAAACTCGCAGATGTGTCTTTTCCGACTAAAGGTTCTACCGTCTTAGCTTTGCTGTCGTCCTTCGCATCACCAACCGAAAAGAGATCGTCTTCATTGCTGACCGAAGTCTTTGAAACCGCAGGCTCTTTTTTGTTCGTTTTCTCGCTAGAAACAGTAAATCTATCCGAATCATCGCTAAAAAGTTCGTTAGATTTGGGAACGTCCGGCTTTGACACAGATGATGAAAACAGACCCCCGGCCAAAGGGTCGTCTGCTTCTTTCGCGACCTTTGAAGACCCAGTGAATCCGAAAAACTCATCGCTCATATCAGAATCTCTAGTAACAGACCTCGGGGGCCGTGAATCCACTTCACTTCTTTCCAGTCCCTCCTGAGAGGGAAATCCTCCCCAGGATACTCGAGTGCTTGCACTTGCGTCGTCATTCGTCGAAGATCCGAAGAGAGTTGCGTCACTGGCACTGTTTGTAGTAGCCGCTTCCCTTCGTGCTTGCCGTGTCGGAGGGCGTCGTTTAACCTGAATTTTGGCGCGATCCTGGGAAACCAACAAAAGGGCGACTTGAATCGATAGCAACAATTACAAGAACAGAAAAACCCATGTGTTCAAAAGCTAACTGCCATGCACTCGCGCTTTGTGGCTCTCCACTTAGCTTCTGGTCACGTTTGCGCTTTATACACGACACAACCGGTATTTTCGACAATAAAAATGAAAGATTTTATAGTCAATACAACAGACCAGTAAATGACCTTACAGATGAAATACTTCAAAGGTTACTAACCCCCGACGAGGACCAGTTACAGTATTCTATTAAGTCCCCCCCCCCCACCACCATTCTTTACAGGGGAAATATCTACATTCTCGTCAGTGAGCATATCTTGACCTCGAATAAAATAGAAATCGAGAACACTAGAACTACCATTAGTGTACCTTGTTGGCACTCTCTAGGGTGGTAACTTTAGCAGGCTCGTCAAATGAGGCTACTGTGGGTGCTGCCTCTTTCTTGGGCGGGGTCGCTCCTGGCCTCAACATGGCGGGGTTGAACGCAAGCGATTTCTGACAATAAAGAGAAATTAGATTTCGTTCGAAGTTCGTAAGTCTCATAATCTGTGACTAATGAACTCAAACGCTTTCAATGACAAGAGCTCTCGAGTCCAAAAATCCTAGCATGCAAAGTAATAAAAAACAGAGTGAAAAAGGAGAATTAAAAACGTCCTCAAATTAACTCATCAGTACTTTTCCTTGTTGTTCCATTTCGCTATAATACGAACATTGTGAACGGAACATCAACAGACATTCACAAACCTGCAGTTTCTCGATTCCTGACCCAGGCTTCACCGGTGACGTTTTAGGACTTACTTTTGGAGAGACTGAGGAAGAAGCAGGCTTGGGTACCGGAAGTGGGACTGACAGCTAAAAGAAACCGAGAGTTCGATAAACAAGAGACATTAAACCGCGGTTTCCAAAATGAAACTGATCTACATCCGAGCAAACGCTTGCGTGGAATACATACCATAGCACTGAGAAGATCAAAGATTTAAATCTTAACAGTCAAAAGATACTGTTAGCGCCTCGACTCCTGAATAATTGTTTTTAATCAAGGCCTTTTTGAAGAACGGGGGCCAGTTAGGTTGGTGAAGTGTGAGCTACTTAAAATAATAAAAAAACAACTTTACCTCTGGTTTGGGTTCTTCCACAGTCTTGACTTTGGGTTTTGAAGCAAATAAATCGTCTTCTTCATTATCACCACCTCCTAAAGGATCTAAAGCGAATTAAGAACAACAGGAAAAAAGTTACTTTCCTTATCATACCGCAGCTTTTCTGAGTTAACATCTTGCAGTTCGTTCGTGATTTGACGTTAAAAGTGCTCTAGAAATTATAACTTAAGCCAGCAGCATTTATTCATAACAGTGTTTTGTAACATGTTTCACAGGCTAGTATATCTGAACAAACAATCCCTGTTTTTACCTTTTGGTTTAGGAATAACGCGGGCTTTAGCAGCCGCTGCTGAAGGCGGCGGTGACCTGCTCGCGCCGAAGAGGTCCACACCTCCAAACATGGAGACGGCTCCAGCAGGCTTCTTAGGTTTAACTGGTTCTACTGGTTTAACAGGTTCGACAGGCTTCACAGGTTCTTCAGATTCACCCTCTTCGTCAGGTTTTGATGTTACCGCTGGTTTGGCCGGTTTTACTGGAAACAAAATGTCGATTCAATATGTCTCCTTACTGACTAATCGCGAATGAATATTACCGTATATGGTGACCGGGGAAAACGAACATTATACTTTTACATTACTGTGAATTGAGAGAGCCTGCTCAATCGTCATCCATCTCTTTATTATTTAGTGTTTGTTTTTCGATAGAAGAAATACGTCGTTAGTTAATTCATTTCTACCTAATCGAACGACGATTGTTAGAGCTACACAGTTTTATCCGCGCTTGGCAACGGTGGCGTGTTTTCCCGCGCTTTTAACCGGTTCGTGACCTAAGCTCTGATTGGTTCATTACGATGCTGTTATCCAATACGGTTATCTTTACAAATAGTAGAGTGTGTTTACTCTTACCTGGGGGTGGTTGGCTCGGTGCAGAAAAGAGATCATCTTCTGTTGAATCACCAATCAAGTTTGAGCTTGGTTTGGCCTTGACAGGTGCGGCGAATTGTTTAATTCCTTTGGGCTTGGAAGAGAATAGTTCTTCATCTTCTTCCTTTTCGTTATCGAACAATTCTGCTCCTTTGTTGGGTGCGGCAGGTTTGTCTTTTAAAATAAAGAAGGTATTCGCAAAGTTAAAATGAAACATGACTCGCTCGAGTGCAGAAAGAAAAGAAAAACACTATTAAAGAAAATATTATTTCAAGATGTCACATAAGATCTAATTCTCTTCACTGATATGAATTTATGATTGATCATCGCAGTTATACACACAACTTCAGCAGTTGTGAAATCAAAGCTTGAAATAGAAATTCAGGCCTCAAATAGAGTTAATATCTTTTTAATTTCTGCCAACTTTTTCAAGGAAAATGAGTAACAAGTAAAAATGACTGCGACACAAGCTTCTCTGAAAAAATTCATCCTTTTGTGACAGGAATTGAAACTATGATCTTCTCCGAATCAGTCAGGGACACTATCACGGAGCGACTGAACGACTCAGCCAAGAACCTACGCTCAAATGCGACAACTTCCCCGTATTACTGCAATGAACAAATTTGCTGATGAGTCAGTAACAAAAGTTTCTCTTATACTTCATTGTACCTTCTTCCTTTTTAACTTTTTCCACATCACTCTTTTCTTCAGTAAATGACGGCTTTTTCCCAGCAAACAAATCAACACCGCCAAACAAGGAAACTCCCCCAACTGGTTTTCTGGTCTTGGAACTCTCTGCTACCACTTCCTTCTTTTCTTCGACCGTCGGTTGTTCCACAGATTTACCGCCGAATAAGTCCTCTTCTTCATCACTGAACAGAGTCGGTTTTGGCGCTGCCGCTGCCGCTGGTTTAGTTTTAGGTTTGCTCGCCTGGCTTCCATCTTTAGAATCACGCGACGGGGCAGCCTGTGAAATGGCTGCTGACAAAGGTGACACAGGCTCAAACGATTTCTGGGGAGACTGAGAAAAACATCGGATAAGTTTCTACGATAGCTCTAACATGTAATGTCACCATGAAATAAGTCAGTTATTCCTTTTTTATATACCTGCGATGGCGAGGCAGCAAAAATGTCGTCGGCCGTGCCTCCGAACATTCCTTCGTCATCATCGTCTGCATCAAAAAGCGATTGTATCTTTGACGAACTCCTTGTTTTTTGTTCTGCCTGTGTCAAAAGACAATACAAACATTTTATAAACCAAGTGTCAGGGACGCTCTGGGAGAATATTGACCCGCGGTCTTGACAGGATCGAACACAGCGAGGTCCGTACAAAACAGGCCGAGGGGCGATATTCTCCTCGTACGGTCCCGAGCAAGCTTGGTTAATAAGAGAGTTATTACCCAACACAGCCGAAACTACTCGTAAATCTTCAGTAATGATCTTGCGGGATCTTTCGGACAGAACCAGGTCCAATTCTTAGAAAAACTGGCCCGGCAATGGAGCAATCTGATTGGTCGATTTTAGTTATTGGCCTTCGGAACTAACTCAGTCGTGTAATAAGATGATAAACCTCATCTGGTATTACATTTTTTTGACATCTAGCTGATTCAAAATGCTTCAGAACAGCACGAATTTATAAAATAGAATACCGCAATGATCCAATACGCCTTTCTGAAACTGGGCTCTACATAAATTTCAGACGCACAAATCCCTACGCCAGTAGGTACTCGCGAATAATAGCCAACCAACTTTACACTGACTCTTTCAGCCAAAGCTCAGTCAACAGATTTTTTTTTGGTATTTTGATTGCCTAACCAACAAAATCAATAAGTCAATAAGTTGTCAGACATCAAACAAATGTTTCAGTTAAAAGCAACGCTTTACGCATTCACCAAGCGTTGGAGGTTATTGAAACAAAGCAGTCTGGAAATTCATAACATACTTTTCTGTTTTCGCTAGGAGTCGCATTAGGAGATGGCGCAGGTTTAGGTGATGGAGAATTGAACAAATCAGCTTCATGGTCATCAAAAAGCCCTGAAGACTTCTCGCTGGCCGGCTTGGTTTCCTAGATTGAGGAAGACATTATTTTACATAAATTCACAGACTACTTATTTGAAGAGTTTCATTTACATATCAGTCGATTACTCGTTTCGGTGTTAGCTCTCAAATCCTTCGAAAATAAAAAGAAACACAGATTTTATGCCTTTATAATTATATTGACTTGATTTCCGTGTGATAAAAAAAAATTAAATCAACCCCTTATGCAAGTGTCGAGGTGTTTAGCACTGCTGTACTAATTGGGGACACTCGAATAAGCAAGCAATGTTAAAAATCCCAACTAGAGGGATGCTGACTAGTCGGCTATTTACAAAGCGTGGAGGAGTTGAATCTGGGACCACCAAACACAAATCCATGTAGTGGCTGGGAGGAGGAACTACCATACCACTTGAATTCACGTACAGTAACATTTGCCTCACATTGATTTCCGTGCATCTGTCAATGATTTAGAAGGTATGCAGTCCAACAATTATCTTGCCGAGACGACTCTAAGATCTGTCTTGGTTACCATTTAAAAGAAAAGTGAGCAGTTTTGTTACCTTGACTTTCTCTTTTGACTCCTCTTTGCTAGGTTCCTTTTTAGTCGTGACACTGAAAAGCAAACAGACACCAACTGAAACATGGACATCGGTAAAGAAAACCGCAGAGGTCTCAATACACCACAAAGGAGCAACAATATTTTTGACAGTTTCAAAGTTCGTGCACTGTGATCTAATTCGTTTAACTAACCTTCTTCATAACTTCATTACCTGTTTGCCTTGGAAGCTGCTGGAGCAGCAAAGAAATCATCTTCTTCATCTTGTTCATCATCATCAAACAGGCTGATTGTCGTCTTTGTTTTCGGTCTTGACTTCACTTCAGCTTTTGGCTGTGGCTTTGCAGCGGGAGCACCAAACAGCCCTCCTCCTTCTTCCTCATCTTCATCACTGAACAGCCCTCCCCCAGAATTTGGTTTGCTTGGCTGCGAGGCAGGGGGAGGCTTTACTTCAGTTTTGGTGGGTTCTGGGGTGGCCTTGGATTCACTGAACAGGCCAGTATCATCTTGCTGAGGACCAAGAAGAAAAAAAATAGTGTAATCCAAGTTTTTGATCAATCTTTCATGATTAGTCAATCAATCAATCAATCAATCAATCAATCAATCAATCAATCAATCAATCAATCAATCA
>Ga0126337_10002010_pt1 | contig 12722 bp, 5 predicted proteins | sample DipCmetagenome_FD_92527 | JGI IMG/M metagenome (GOLD analysis project Ga0126337, IMG submission 92527) | Coral microbial communities from La Bocana,Puerto Morelos, Mexico - Diploria C A metagenome | ecosystem: Host-associated > Invertebrates > Cnidaria > Coral | place: La Bocana,Puerto Morelos... | reverse complement strand
TTTATTACATTTATGGTTAAAAGTTATTACATTTATGGTTAGTGTTACATTTATGGTTAATTTTTATTACATTTATGGTTGGTATTACATTTATGGTTTTTATTACATTTATGGGTGATACAAGCGAGAAGGCAACCACTGCAATGTAAACATGTAGAAAAAAAGTGCCTTCTGCAACATACCTTTTTGCATTTATGGTATCAACAGAGACAAGTTGTTACCACTTTTTGCTGAAAAATTTATTGCATAACACTGTTTCCTTACTTTCTTTATTGTCCACTTATTAGCTTTTAGTCCATATGGGACATAACACAACAACAACCTCTCCTCATTTAGCCCTATTTTGTGCAGCATCAGATTCAGTTGAGGTTACTTCCCACCCACAAGGGCACAGAAAAACATTTCTATTTTATTTGTCAACATGTAAGTGAGTGCTTTTATCTGTTTACAAAAGAAAAGTGCCTATTACAAATCTCAAAAAGCGGCTGATTTATTCAGCAAATCGTATTTTCATTTCCAGGAAGTTGTCATAAACTTGTAAATGGACGAAAACGCCAGAGGAAATTTTGCCAGCAAACATGAGCGAGCTTGTGAGCTTGCCCTTCACTCCTTCTCCGGCACATAGGCCATTAACAGTCTCTTTTCAAAACCTGCTGGCCTGTGCATCCCTCTATCCACCTCTTTCGTCCTTTCAGGGTGTTTTTATTTTATTTTTTGTAACATCTGAATAAAGTCTTGTATGTATTACATCTGACACTTCAGGTGTCATCAATGGTTTAGAAAAACAAAACTGGAAAAATATTTCACATCTGGATCTCAAATAAAAAAAAAATCCTATACAGAAACATGGTTTAAACATGGAGCAGGTGATAAAGGCAACTGACAATGCACCTTTGAAGCACTTTTGTGACATTTTTATCAGTAACATTTTGGTCAAAGAGCTGAAAAAATGCCTGTATGACATGAAAAGTTATAGAGAATGGCATTGGTTTGCTAAAACAATGTAGACATTCATGTACAATAAATTATGGTCAATAATAAAAACAAAGTACACAACAAAACTAATATATCCTGACATAACTAATCGATGACATCAATAACATCAATGAAATCAAGGAGTAATCAATAGCTAATTGATAGGTAATCACTTGATTAGTCATTGATTATCACTGATGATCAATGAGTAATCGATGACTAATCGATGGGCCACTAAAGTTTTGGTCATTGATTAGTCATTTATGGCATCGATTGGTCACTGATTGCACTGAGTAGTCATTGATTTCATCAATTACTCATCAATGTTATCTCATGGCTACAAACGTATTTGTCAGAGAAAAACAAAATTAAAACAACTTAAATGTAAACAGATGTTTCCAGGTTTATTCTTTTCAGCTTAAGTAGTACGTGGAAATTAAGTTTCAGAAGGTTCTCCAGCATGTCTTTGCCATTTGTTGATGAACCATACCTTGATGGTTGCCTAGTCAAGGTTGTTTAGATTTGCAAATGCTTAAATAACTCTGTGCAATGGATACTAGCTGTCTTTGTACAAGGCATCAAGGGCCATTTTCTGCAAATGCGAAAATTTTGTCCTCCTATTTGCGGTTGACAATAGTGGTTCTAAAACAACTCTTTAAAGATAAAGGAATTGCATTTAGCTCAAAGGCCCACAAATCAGAACTTGCACAAATATTCAATACTCAAGCTGGTTAGGTTACTGCTTATGATGGATGTTTCCCTAAGCCGAAGCAGTTTTACTTTGCTGACAAACACCCACAAAAAGAAAATGATACCCACGCAGCCAATTCTTGTCAGCTAACTTGTTTCATTTTCAGAATGGTTGGTTACTGTTCACTTGTTTTCTTATTAAATGAATAGTTGGGTAAAGTGAAATATTGCACAATTGAGAATCATCTGTATTTGTGATTAGCACTGTGTCTCGACATTGTTCACAGGAACTTCAGATACAAGGAAAAATGTGTCTAGCACAGATACATCAAAAAAGAAAAAAAAGGTACAAAAAAGCAAGAAAAGTGTCTTTTGTGCACGGTATGATAGTCAATGAGTAATCGGTAGGCCACAAAATTCTTGGGCTTCGATTACTCATCGATCATCGCCAATAATTAATGACTAATCAACTGATTACTCATCAATTACTCATTGATTACCAATTGATGTCACTGATCATCGATTAGTTATGTCTGGATATATCAACTCTTAGTGAAATCCGGACAAATTTTTGTCCATTTCCAATATAGTCACTGTACAGTCTGTACAGACTGGCACATTCGTATTCATGAAAACAGAAAAGAGCAAATCTCAAGCCTTCAATGAACTAGTCATATGCTTCAATTTATCTGACCCCCCTGAGAATGAAAATGTGTTGCATAAGTGACTTTGGCATGATACTCAAGAATAATCAGATGAGCATTCTGATTGTGCACACAACAAGCAAATAGAAAAATGCTGAGTTATTCCTCCAATTCTCTGATTTCAAATAAACAAATTTTAAACATGAAATCCTACGAACAAAATAAAGAGAGTGCAGACGAGTGGTGGATAAGACATCATAAGGTAATTGAGACTCAAGATAAGCTTGTAAAAAGTTACTTGCATTTTCCACCTCCTAATCGTTTAAGTTTCTTCATGGCCTTAACAATAATATTAGAAGTTTACATACTGCCAAATTCTACATTATTCCTAAGATTCATAAATCATTCATAGCTGGTAGGTCAATTGCAGCTCCACAGTTACATCATGTGTCCTATTAGTATATTTGTAGATGACTTAGTTAAACCTTCTATTGCCAAGCCAATGCTATTGTGAGACTCACACAGGCTGATGCAATATCTGGAGACAGTTTCAGCTACCTGTTAATTACCTTCTTGCAACAGCTGATGTGTCATCACTTTACCCTAACATTGACACTAAGGATATTATAGCATTTGACCTTTGCTCAGAGAGGTCAAGGTGCCCCAGACTCCACTTTAGTTCCACTTAAGATTTAGTTCACTTATCTTGACTTATCTTGGAAAACAACTTCGGAAATCGGAAGTTTGCACCGACATATACCACCAAAACTTTGGTATAGCTATGGGTAAACCATTTACAGTTACAGCAGCTAAACTTTCATGTATTATCATATGAAAGACATTGTCAAGAACTTTTCTTGCTATATTCCTGTCTGTGAGTGTTTCACTGATGACATATATGTCATCTGCGATTGCCCTCATGAGATCTTTCTAGAATTTCTCCATACTATACACATTAAGGATGAATGTATTAAGAAAAGAACTACGAAATCAGCAAGTTAAAGCCCATTGCATGGTAAATTATTTGATATTAATCGCATTGCCGCAACAGTGGAGGCTTCATAATGAAAACTTTATTAACATATTTTTTTTTCAAACAACAAAAATTTTAATTCCTCTTTAAAAGCAATGTTGCATGAGCTGATTTTTAATTTTTAATGCAATATTGTTTCATTAAAAATCAATGTAGTGTAACATCAAACACAGGGGAACTCTTAACTCAACATCTTGTTGAGGCAACACGTTGGAAGTTTTTGAAAGCAATTAAAAACCCTTAAATATTATTGCCAAATTCACAATGCTGCATCAAAAATCATCCCATGTTATAGGGTTGCTAACTGCTGCCACAACTAAGTTGAGTTAAAAGTTGTCCTGTGTAACATTGAATAAAATCAGCATTGAAAATTGTCTTGGGTAATATGACATGTATTAAGCTAGAAGTTTATTTTCAAAGCTGCCCCCATGAAAACATGCTAATTTAAAGCACTCAATTCAAGTATACTGACACCTTAAGTACAAAACGAAAATATAATTTGAAGTAGTTGTTGTTTATGTAGAAAAAGCAGAAATCTGAATGAAAAGAATACTAATTGTTTTATATCCCTGTAAACATACTTGATAACAAGAAAAAAATGTATGACTGATACCTGCTGGTGTGCTTGAGGATCACATTCCTTATAGTATGTACAATCTCGTCCCTGTTTAAAGTCAGTAATATATTCAACTCAATTTTCAACAATTGTCAGTGGCACACTGCTCCACTAGCATCATTAATAACACTAATTGGTTATTAAAACCACAGTTAACAACCCATCAGATATAGCTAGCCCAAATATCTATGGGCCATTGTTAACCAGATGCATGGACTGTCAATTTGATAAATTGAGAAAAGTCAAATGTACAGCATATTCTATAAGTAATGAAAATAGTACATGCAGTATGGTAATCCAACATCTCCTTGTCAAATTCATTAGACAAAGACACAGAACAGTCAAACTAGTTCTTTTATGATAGAGAATAAAATAATTTAGTCTCCAAAATAATATTTGATCCAACTGGAAAATATATACGGCTTTTCAGTCAAATGTTTTGTTGAATGCAACAATCTGAAATAAAATATTAGAGAAACTTGGTTAACATACAGAACAATATTACAATGTGGAGCACTTACTTTGTCTTGTGCATAAGGAGGTCCTAGGATATCAACAAATGCTGATGGACCTAGACTGGAACAAATGAGGGACCAAAATCAAAAATACTGACTTGCAGCATGAGGTTACATTAACATGATAACATCAAGTGGCTTTCAACAGATCTTGCATTCATCAATCAGTCATCATGCAAGGCAAGAGAAGAAAATAGGCATGCAAGGCGTGGAAGAGTTTATTGTTTGTAAATGAAAAGCCCCTGGAAGTGCCTACAGCACTCAGTGGACTCTTAACACTTATGATTAAGGTTAATCCAACAAGTGTGTTTGGTCACAATGTACAGCAAAAAGAAAACTTAGGATCTGTGATATCAAGCTTAAATTACATTTATCAAGGTCAGTTGGTTATAACAGTAGATGTTGTTGTTTATAAGAACTACATTAAAGCTGTTCCCAACCAGAGGTATTATAGTAGAGTCTATAATAGTAGCTAATAGTAAACAGCAGATTGGTGTTCATTTTGGACAACTTTTCTGACTATTTTATAACAAGAACCAATTTCATTATAACATCGTCATGCAATAGCATGTTGTCAACAATGATATGATCATCTTTTTTTTCAATTTCATATTCCAGGAAACCACTTCAAATCATTACAGTATCAATTCAAAACATATTTAAAGAAGAAGACGTTAGTGAGGGTGAAGAGCATTTCCTAATGACTTGAAAAAACTAGACACATGAAAAACTGCAGAAGATTTATAAGACGCCATGAAATCTTTTCCATGTCTCATTACCCTTCAAAATGCCTCAGAGCCTTTTTGGTAACAAAATGTTACAGAAAAAGTTTTGTTACTTTTTGAGAGAAGAATGTTTACCTCTTTAACCTGCACAGGGCCTCTGTTATAAAAGGAAAGAACTACTGTGTTATCTAAAAGTCTCACCTAATTAATTTACAGTTTAATTTGATGTCATGAAGTCTTCAGGAACATTTGGATCTCTGTATAGTAAGAAGTGGATGGCAGCAAATGGCCATGACAAAATGTAGATAACAAAATGTAGATGATAAAATGGAGATGAAAAACTGCAGATGGAAAATTGTGAATGACAAAAATTTTATGTGGATGATAAAATCCTTCTGAGGTAAATTAACTTGCAATGCTCTTGTAGACTTTTAGTTGTTAATAAACCAGGCCATCTTACAGAATTTAGGCCAGAAAAAGTCCAGTATTTTTCAGTTTCTTCTTTACGCATGGCAAATTAAAAAAAAGAGAAGGGTCAATCGAATAATAAGAGACTTTTAATATAAGACTCTGTTCTTCTTTCACTACTGCATTGAAAGACCGTCAACACTGTCTACTCCTAGGCAAACTTCCCGGTGCAGAAAACAGACATTGTTAAATTAAATGCCACTACAGTAACTGATGGCACCCCACTGTACTGTAGCAGAAAAGTTTGCAAAGCAAGGCTGGTGACCCTAGGACAAATGGATATATAGTGATGATTCCATAGACCTGTGTTTGGTCGATCACACTTACACCAAACAAGTAGCAAGTGTTTTGTATAGAGCATTTTATAGAGCAGTTTGTTCCATGTTTTACTCTGATACAGATTTCATGCAATTAAAACAGCCAAAGGATTACATTCTAGATATGTTCTTTCAGCGAATCCTGTCAAAGTCAGCAAGGACTTTTCACAGACTCAATTCATTCAAAATTATTTTCATTTCATGCTAAAAGCAAGGCCTTGATGGCATGTTTGTGCATACCAAAGACTGTGATTCTTTGGTTGATTTATCAAATACTGAACTCTTTATTAAAACCCATCTAGTAAGTACTGGCTTAACCATAGTAAATGCAGCATTTGCAATATTACAATAAGGCTAATATTAACACAAGAATATCTGTTTCTGTTTTTAGAACAATGAAGATGGCCATTCTAAAATCTGGATGAAATCTTCACACACATGATTCACCTTTACAAACAGCAATTTGATTGGTTGTTTTAGTAGCCCCACTCATAACATAGTCCAGACCCACTGATTAAAGCAAAAAAAACTCAATTAAGAGTAGAAGAGACCATCTTGAAAGCTTGTGTACAACGTCTGCAGTCCTTGAACAGAAAATTCAATGTTTTATAATGTAAATAAGGCATTAGTTAAGGCAAAGAAAGTAACATGGAGATACAGACAAAACATCAGCAGCTAAAATTTAAAAGTTAAAGTAATTATTTTACAATAATCCCAGTTCATATTGATTACCTAATATTGTGAATAGAATGGTGGTTGCCTGTAGTTGGTGTTAGGACACAGCTCTCACTGGTTTCCTCAAATGACTGGGTTGTTTTTCTGCACCTGATCAGCTTCCCTGGTAAAGTCACACTGACAGGTTACTACAAGTACAGCTCTTTGTATCTGGTATTATCACCTCAGTGTTTCACAAGAAACCACATGCTTGTCTTCATACCAACTTTGACTGTTTTGTGTCTTGTTTTATAAATTAAAGGCTGCTTAACCCAGAATAAACAATGGGTTAATTAATACTGTTGCAACTTAACAGTATGCATATACCTTAATCACACAAGAAGTGACTTGGAATCCATTAAAATATACAATTACAGGCACCTTGGTAATGTATTTGTACACTTTTCTTATGTTGCAACATACATGGAGCAAAATTTACAATTTCATCCATACATAGAAAGTGCTACTAACAGCTGTACAATACGTTTGCTAAACAGAATAGTACATTACATTTTTACATTGATCAGCACTCTCAAAGTGTGAAACGTTACTAAACAACAGTACTTACGTCTACGTGTGTGAGTTGGGTGCCTGGAAAACCCGTCTGTTCTCCCATTTAATGAGGACCTGTACAAAACGGGTAAAAAGTTACAATAGTTCTGCTTACTTAAAAACTCAATGGAACAATTATTTACACCAACAATGAGCAGATTTTCAAAATCAAAACAGCAAGATACTTACTCAGATTGTCTTTGATAAGACTCAACTGATATTTTACCATAAACAACTTTACTGAAAATTAAAATGAAAACAAACTTCGATTAAGAACAAGCATTATGAAGTTAAAAAGGCGAGTTAATACCAACAACATCTGTGATACCAGCATAATCTATCTGACCTCCCACCACTGGTATACTATGGAAAGACTGAGGATTCTTCTATTGAATTTATCAGGTATTGAATGCTGCAGCAAGAGCAACATGGACAAAAATGGAAGCTACATTTCAAAGATATTCTTCCATGATTGATTGTGGATTGGATCCACTCAAGCCAGCTTAAGATGGCACCCACTTTTGTCCCAGGTATTTTGTACAAAGGTTTTTTTCTCAAAGTACATGTAGTATGTTGTACCCTTTGTGTCGTATCTACTAAAGTATTGTGCAAAAGTATTGGAACACCTTCTGCCGAAATGAAAGAACAATGGAGTCTAATGACAAAAGGAAAGTCTAGTCTGTTGTCCTTCAATCAAGGGCTGTCCGTTTTATTTTCGGGATCTTGACCAGCATAAAACTTTTTTGATCTGTTTGGTGATTGAATAAAAAATAATGCACTTCTCCCAGCCTAAATCCTGTTTTTTTTACAACTAGAACTGTCAGAAAACATGGGAAATTAATTTCCCCTCATTAGGATTTCATCATTCCAAACTTTCCATTGGCATAATCTGCATAGATGGTGAAATATTGAGCGATTGTAAGGCACACAATAAATTATTAAACCCAGAAAGCATACTCTTCCCAAAACATTTTGCATGTATTGCACGACACATTCATTTGGCTAACATTTCATGATGTTTTACTTACCACAAACCAAACATTCCAGGATGATCATGAAGTGGAATTGAACTTCCCTTTGTTAATATAAATACTCCCAAAGAAAAGAATGGACACTCAAATATTGACACATGAGTAGCAGGTGCTCCTGTATAGCTTCCATTACTCTGCTCTATATGATTTGGAACCGCAAGCTTTATGTCTTCTGCTGTGATTGAATCAAGCTAAAAGAAAAAAAAACACATATCTCTTGTATTATGTAGACATCTTTTCAGCATCTTCGGGAGGGAAGGAAGAGCTAATTACATACAGAAGGAGCTTTGACTGTTTTGGCATCCCTAAAAAACGTAACAAAAATGTTATCATAATTCTGACTCTTTTTCAGGCAGAAATTTAACAAAAGAGTAATAACATTGTAAATGGTTTGAACCCAGGAGTATCAGTAGTTCGTATAGTGTTATCGTCCGGGTGAAGGTAGTTCTGAAAAGAACTGTTGTTGTGACTGACGTTTCGACAACCTGAGCGGAAGTCATCTTCAGAGTCATCTTGACTCTGAAGAGTCATCTTGACTCTGAAGATGACTTCCGCTCAGGTTGTCGAAACGTCAGTCACCAACAACAGTTCTTTTCAGAACTACCTTCACCCGGACGATCACACTATATGAACAAAAGAGTAATAACTTACTGCTTAACATTTCTTACAGTAAACAACCACATTTAAGAACTTACAGTGTGAGAAGTCAGTGTGAATGAGTTCATATTGAGTGGGTGGTTAAAGAGAAATTAGCCTGAAAAAACACAGGCCCAGGCGGCCTACCAGTACTTAAAACCATTTCTTCATTTTTTTTTCATTTTTAAAACTGTTTGGTGTATGGTTAACCAACAGAAAGTGTCTTTACAGCATTTCAAGCTATAGACCAAGATATGGCAATATTTTCGTGCCATTCTTTGCTTGCAACACATTGTCAAATTTTGCATGTCTGTTTCATCTCATTTTGGGCTGAAGACTAACTTCAGTTTATTGTATTTTTTGTTCAGTAGTACTATGAAGACATGAGGTGAATGTACATATCGTTGAAAGATTCTCAAGTAGCTGTTGTGTGGTGTGTGATGTGATAAATTACTGGGAAATTCAGTAAAACCAGAAATACGTTTTCACAAAATTCTTCCAAAAAAAAGCTGCATTAGCAGAAACTAAATCGGGAAATATCACTTTAAAGAAGCCAAGATTTGGAATTCTGGAGATGAAAATGTAAAAAGATCAAGCCACCATCTTACTTTGTAATGTCCAAAATAGGCAAATAATGATGAGCTAGTTGACTTACACAACTCTACCTCTATGTTTTCTACAATACAATAATTTGGTGTGTACTTTTTAACACATCACACCATTGAAAAGAAAATCACTGGAATGGCTGACAGTCCTTTCAGAAGTGCAAGGATGACATAAAAAGTGCACCACTTAGACTAGAGAGATTTCAAAACTTTAGTTTAGCTTTTCAAAAGAAAACAGAAATAGTTTCTGTTCAAATTTTATATCCATACATTCATGTAACTATGTTATTTGCCAGCCCTGGTCGGTCCATATTGGGAAGAACTATGCCTGAGGCCAAGACTAAGGGAACAGTTTTTCCCAATGGATCATTTCCACTGCGATGATATAAAAAAGTAAATCAAACCATCGAGTGGATACCAATAAAGTCGAAAAGTTGTGATGTTATAGGAAATAAAGAGAGAAGACATTTATCCAAGTTTTAAGTCTTTGGGTTTTTCCAAACTTAGGATATTGGTTGAAATGTTTCGCAGAAATTTACAGAACCCAGTATGGACATGCTATATTGGTGTACCTCCACAGTACACCAATATGGCGGCTGGAAAATAGTGTAACATCTGGAACTTACTTTGGCTATTTGGGAGGGTGATTATCTCTACTGAACAAAGAAGCATTTACATTAGTACTATTCCTAATGCTTTAACTTCTAAAAAGGTCATAAATCATGAGATAAATATATATTTTTTATTAAACGCGATCGTAGCTCTGTGTCAGGGACTGCATGCGTTTCCAAATTTTCAGGACGGCTTTCAACATGACAACATTTAACTTTGACAGTTTGCTGTACCAGATGCCTATGCTTCTGGTGGTACCTTGTTATAGTAAACATGCAGATGTGCATTTCAGAATGCGGAGCTTATGTGAGAAGCCACTGTTCGTTACTATGTTGTGTTGGTCTCTAGACTGCTAAAAGTTTATTGTTTCTGGACTGAAACCAGCCTGATGAAAGAATAAGAAAAGGAAAAATAAAGATAAATGTGTGTCCCTCTTTACCCCCATCTGCCTTTCACTGCTGATGTAATGACTGCAATATCGGTCAGTGGTGTTACAAGTCAAAACAAAAGAATATTTCACTGATTTTATTGTGATTGATGAGTCCAAGCTCCATGACATGCAGCTCCAATGCGACTAAAACTTTTAACTTGGTGACTAAAAATTTGATGACTATGTTCCTCTGATAAAGAAAAGATTAAAGGTGAAAAACAATTTCCTAAGTTTTGTTTCTGCTTTTCTGCAAAAGTCCAAGAGTAACTAGATGCTCAAGGAGCATTCACTAGGGCTTCATATTGAACGTTTTGTTCTTGCATAGGACGACTGCATCCGCAGCATGAGCAGCAGTTAAAACGTAGCTGCCAGAAGATAGTACACTATTTTACCAGTTGGTTTAGCATTAGTGAACCACACTTTAGTGAAGAATGTTTCACCTCTTTTCTGGTGTGTTTAGCGACTACAGCAGGATTAAGATTGAGCATCGGACACCTCACATTGCAAGACAGTGTTTATCAGTTACATCATTGCCTTGTATTCTTATAACATACATACTTCGCATACCGAGATCTGGATGACACTATAACATAATTATGTTCATGGACATTGGTGATATTGACAACTTTTTCCAGCTTTCAGGCTAAAGAATGCGTGGAACGGCCCATTCCGAACTGACGCTCCACATCATTTAGTGTGGTCTATATTTAGTCCGCCATGTTTGATTAACGTTTTATGCCTTCGTATTGTACAATTCCTTACATGCGGTGTGACAGATGCAGTTGTTCCTGGCTAAAGTAACCCTGAAATGTTCCTATTATTTTCTTCTCTTACTGCTTAAGGTAAGATTTTCTTTCGTGTTTTCATGTTTTAAGTCATTCCAGATGGAATATTTCAGTCTGTCACACAACCGCAGCCATAATCTACCAGAAACCGAGTGCTCAACAATGCTAATTAAATAAGGCTCTTATCTGAATTCCTATTCTTATACCATCTGCCAACTGCAATTTTGCACTTGGCGACCATTTTTTCTTTGATAGTCGCTGAAGGGCGACTTGAATTTCTTTTTTATTTCAAGCCCTGACATGATTGACTTCTCTTCAGAGACAAAAGTTTGCACTTGGTCAAAATATCAGAGAATTGGTTACCGTGTAATCAAGGAATGCTCCTGATTTTGAATTCCTTTTTATTCAAACACATTGATTTCACGTTCAATGGATAATTTTAAGACTTTTATAGGGTAAGTTTTATATTGAATGTTATTATTGTGTTATCACCTATTACTAATGCTACATCTATCAATTTAAACTGATGTTTTGAGCTACAACAATCAGAAAATATAAGCTAAAACCAATCCTTTGCTTAGGCAGCTTCACAATGCTTGCCAATAAATTTTATTGCATGGTTTCAGAGATCTGTCTTTAATAGTTTTCAGAAATATACAAGAGGTTCTCCGAATAAGTCAGAATTATGAGAAATTTCACTTTTCACTACTCCACCTGCCAAGCTTTTTGAAAATGGTGTTGATGTTGTCCTGTTTTAAGTGATTACAATTTTAGTAATTGTCCATACTCAGATTTGATTTTACTATTTGTGTTAAGTACAATGATGTATCTGATGGTGGTGTAATTCTTCTCTTTGTGCGCTTAATATATGCTCGGCAGCAAGCATCTGAAAGAAGACTAAGGGCGCATTCTTTTTGAAGTAGTCTGGCTATTCTCATCCCGGTTTAGGGATAACGGAATACACGGAATATCAATTCCCAAAAGAACGCATATTCTAAAAACGGAATTCTGGTGGCGGAGGAGACCTGAAAACTAGTGTATCTGCGCACGCGCGAGCTTGCGTGAGCTGCAAGTTGCAATATGGATGAAGTATTTTCCGTAACTACCAGCTTTTTGGCTGTTTACTTGCTTTTTCAGGCAGCTCCATTTGCTAAAAACCTTTTAAAGGAAGATGAAGAATTATTTGTGCTGTTTACTGCATTGTGTAGTGCAGGACGTCACCGAAAGCTCGCTTGCATACAAGGGTTTGTTGAAGAAACTGTTCGCTTTATTTTGGCCACGCAACTGTAGCTTTTTTGGGGCAACTGGAAAGTGGGTCTTCCGTTATTAACACCACTGAGGGCAGGGAACTGTCCATGGACGTTAGCCCGAGAG
>Ga0126337_10002008_pt1 | contig 12723 bp, 11 predicted proteins | sample DipCmetagenome_FD_92527 | JGI IMG/M metagenome (GOLD analysis project Ga0126337, IMG submission 92527) | Coral microbial communities from La Bocana,Puerto Morelos, Mexico - Diploria C A metagenome | ecosystem: Host-associated > Invertebrates > Cnidaria > Coral | place: La Bocana,Puerto Morelos... | reverse complement strand
GCTCGCTGTGTGACAAAATTGAGCTCCCTTACAGCAAGAAAAAAATAAATAAGTTATTTACCGGCTTTGGGTCGGTCCGTATCGTGAAAAACTGTGACCTCGGGCTTGAAAATGCTGCCCTCGCCCCGCGGCCTCGGGCAGCATTTTCAAGACCTCGGTCACAGTTTTTCACGATACGGACCTCCCAGCCGGTAAATAACATATATATCGTGTAACAAACAAAAATATACGTAATACGACGGCTTAATGTAATACGGAGTTAACAACTCCTTTTACATTGGGTCTGTAGCGCACACTTTTTAATTTAAAAAAAAACACATTTAGCAAGCCATCAAAAAAGCAGTTATTCGAATCCCTGTCAACTCTTTTGGCACATTACAAGCCAAATGCAAACAGAAGCCCACGAAGAGTTAACTGAACAAATAAAGTTGCTTTATACACATTTAGACAATGTCAACTTCTGCAAACAGCCACGCTACGTTTAAAGATATATCAAGCTGATAGTTTGCTCTGTTCTTACCACCTGTACACAAATTCAGTAAATCAAGACGAACCAAAGTTGCTGTCGACATAATTTAAGCTATCACATTAAGACGTAGATTTTTCATTGTGAAAAAATTCCTTGGACGTTATTAAATTCGACTTATTTTCTCCGCATACTTGAAAAGCGGAATTGTTTTTTATTAGTTCTATGTTCCTGTGGGTGTACGTGTGTTGCATTTTAATTCCATAGACACATCAGCTGTCTTTTGATTACTTGAACTGTAACCTGCCAACGTAAACATGTTACATTTAGCATTATGCGAACTGAACTTGAAACATGAACTTAACCGACTAGGGAGCAGGTTCACAAAAAAAATGTACATGTACATGTACGTTTTTTCGTAGGGTTAAAGTTAAAGAGACAATATACGATTTTTTGGGCAGAAATTGTGTCACTCTTATCAGTACGTAGAACGAATATCTAATAAGTGGAAATAGGAGATAAATGATATGTGTAGCGTAGCATCCTGAAGGCTTAATACCATTCGCCTTGTTGATGCATAAAACGATATCAAAATAGAACGATGTAAAATTATACGAACTAGCAAAACTGTTGATGCATCCCTGGAAAAAAAGATGTCTTTAATTTCACAGACCGGTCGTTAAACTTTACCAACAATCTGCTTAAAATGGCTGTCCACCTTATTTTTAAAACAGTACTTTGCTCCGCGATTGGCAATTGAGAACCCAAGGAGTAATAACATAACAAAACTGAATGATATAAATGCAGCATGCATTAAAGAAAGGTCCAAGCATACACTGCCTGCTTTGTCACTATGATACATAATTTACTATCGTCGACAAAAGCTTTGTTAGATTGATTTGCTGTACAATCGTTCATAGTTTACAGCTAACCAATCTCTCTTGAAAATGCAGGTTAAAGCCATCTACACTAACCTAATTAGCAGTAAATTTACAAAAAAGAGGCCAGATTGTATCTTGCCTTTCGCTTCAAAAATTACGTTTAAAATAATAACTCCTATAACTAATTTCTGCAAAGTTTCTGTAATGCAAGATGCGAGAATTTGTGTTGCATAAGGACTAGATCCACATTTAAATATTTATATTCAAGGTTCAATAACTCCTCAAGGTTTACAAAGTAACTGATAATGGTATCCTTGATGATATCGTAATTAGCGTAGATTTTCACGATTTTATTTCTCGATTTTCTCCTTGGTTTTAGTTTCAGATGACAACATATATCTAAAACTACCTTACATTCCAAGACAGTGTTTTGTCAAACTAGCTCCTCTGTGATTCGTATTTTTTCTATCCCAGTGTAAATTTATTCGACTTTTCCACTGCTGAAGGGCAAAGCCCGAAACGTTTGGAACTAAATATACTGATACTTAATACTCGAACGGGAGAATTAAAATGTACTGTTCGCCCACTCCAACAGTATATGTCCAACAGAGCAAACAGTGTGTCAAACAAAGTGGGCAGCAATTTCGTATCTGACTGAAGGGTGTATTTCTTTATGAGAAACCCAGACTATTTTTTTACAAGATGCATGAAAAGGCTGGAAACTGGTCAAGGCGAACTATAATCGTGACAATTCTAGCAGGTATGTGACTTTAATATGGTATTGCAATTGTTTATTAAAGCAATAGACCACATGTTTTATGGTTTATAGGCTGATAAACCACGCGGGATGTTGGAAGAACACTCGAAGAATTTGTATAGAAGAAATTACTGATTTGTTTAATTGTGCATAAGGCTGATTCACCGTTCATTTGGCTTTTGTACCTCACAGTCGGACCTCAATAGTAGATGACTTATCGTGGATAACTTTGAAACACTGCGAGACAGTTGAACAGCCCATTTGAACACCCCAGCATTTCCTCGCGTTACTAAACACTGAAACGAGAAGAGAGTTGAAAAAATGACGCGGTGCGGAGTATATTGTTGGCGAACTTCGAGGAGTTTGGAAATGTTAGGAAACACTTTCTCAAATTATGTTTAAAAAATTTTCTCAATTGGAACTGAAACCAATGAGAAAATTTAATCGTAAAGAAATCTTTGCTTGTCATGATTAGATATCAAATCCTTGGTCACCGTTAGTTTTCCCGTTGTTAAATATCTGATGGCATTTATGGGGCTTAAAATATGTATTGGAGCGCTCCCATCTTGGTATTTCATTAATAATAGATAGTTTCTGTAACATGCCGGTTCTTAACCTTAAAATCTTCCTGAAACAAATAAGCCTTAGTGGCTTCCATAAGTTCAAGAAGACAAACGAATTCCTTTTTTTCTACTTCTCAGTTGGAAATATTGATGCACATTCAAAGTGGGTCATTCTGTTCACCCTGTTTTGAAAATAGAACCCTATATTTGTCGCGGATAAAATTTAAACTATAATGTATTTTCAGACCATAAAATCGTGGAAGGCGGAAGTTGGTTATTAAATGTTCCTGTATTTCGACAATGTCATGCTTTTCCATCTCAAACAATAAGCCTTATCGCTCAATTTATGTATTTAGGTGATATGATCTTTGGAGGTGGGTTTTTATTTTTCAAATTTAAAAAATACCAAAAATTGTTGATATTACACGACATCCTGTTAGTGGTACATAAACCGCTCACCTGTCTTGATTGGCAGCTGAACTGACGTTATATTATGCATAATGAAGAAAAAGATTAACCAGCAAGAAAACCAAAAAAAGTATTGTGTAGGTGCTGAATTTTCTTCCATTTCTTTTCTACCAAATTATTTAGGATTTTGTCGAAAATAACAAACAGATTCAATTTACAAATCTCCTTTTACACTCTGTCCTGTATTGACAATATTTTTATCTGCAAAATGAGTCGATATCTCACCTAGAGGAAAAAGAAATATTGAACGTCTCCTTTTAATCTAATTGGTGCTGGTTTCCAAATGGGCATCGATTGCAGGAGAGACTGGTGGCGATCGTTCTGTGTCAGAGATAAAAAAGATGTTTAATGTTGTTAGGTTGGTAAAATGAAATGAAAGATATCTACACTGTTGCCTTATTTCATTTTAATTTCAAACCCTGAAAGCAGTTCAATGTAAAAAAAAATTGCTTTTAAGCAAAATTACAGTGAATAACTCAGTTATGGAGAAAATAAAAGAAGAGCACTATAAAATTTTGCAGAGTATATTGTAAGCTGAACACACTGCATTAACAAAATTTCGCAGATCAGAAGGAGAAGAGAACTGTTTGTTCTAAACTTGATGTATTACCTGTGGAAGCTGGTAAAAAAAAGCTAAGAGCAGCTAGGGTCGTCTACGCAGACGAAAACCATTTTTAGTAAATAATAAACAATGTCTAACCACCATCAACCAGAACTTTACTTGCTTTATTATGTGAGAAATTAACGAAGTGCCATGCAATCAATAAATGTTTAAACCAATTATTATAACCATAACTGTAAGACAGGCAATCTCTAATTCTTGAAAAAAACGCCAATATTCTGTTGTAAGTTTGAAAAGAAGTCTTAATTCTGGAATATTTTCGTAAGACAAGGATACATGGATATAATATTTCCAATGATTTTCATAAAACAACATATGTTTTTACGATAACTAACCAAAAGAAATTTTCAATTTAACTAAACCACACAATGTGCGAGAGTTCAAAACAAAAGACTATGCTTGATCGTGGACCTTCCAGAGTAAATCTTGTTATCCGTGTTTGGTCCTCTGAAGTTTGCCAAGCTTCAGTTCTATTTTCCTCTATAGCTATTACCAAGGTTCAAACCTAATAGGCACTTTGCACTGTCACTGTCACGTGACCTTACCAGTCATTACTAAGTTGTTATTAGTATATACCACACAAGTGAATAGTGCTTTTCGCGCGCGCTGATTCGCTAGCTCAGAGGTGATTAGCCAAGTACTATTCACCTCCGAGCAGTCGAAAACAAAATGGCTTCCTGTTTCAAATAAAGTTACTCTTAAACAAGTAAAGTTACTCTTTGGTCCGCTAGTTATTCAGCTTGTATGGTATATATTAAAAACAATTATTCACCTCAGTGTCGGTGAAAGTGGTGGATATTTACCTCCACTTTAGTGAATAATTGTTAATTATCTAATGGGTACCAAAAATAGAAAGTATTGATTGTACCAACGTTATCGTGAGTGAGTTAATGCGTGAAAATTGAATAGCCGAGCTAATTTTTAAACATTCTGTATGTGACAGGCTGTAGTCCTACAAATCTTTAAGATTTCAATATTCTATGATTTATTAATAACTAATTCGATAACTAAATTAATTTTCTAAAAGCGTTATACAACATGAGCAGTATGTCCTATTTTCAAAAAGGCAACCTGCAGCCCACGTAGACAACTAATTGAAAATATCTTACATTATTAGATCTCACAATAATTAGCTGTCTTGCTTTTTCACTCATAAAATGTCAGGTCTTGCTACTTATAATTCTGGTCGCGAAAAACATTGTGGTGTTTCGAGAATTGTGCCTTTTAGAATTGATCACAAGAATCAATGCCAGACAACGATGATTTCCAAAATTTTATCGAGTTATCACATTTAATCCAATTTGTTAATGTAAAAGGTGATGAGTAAAGTTGAGTTAGTTTTCGGATTCACGAACTCCAAGGCGGAAATGAATTTCTGTGTTTGTGCCATGTTCCTATCAGTGTACGTGCGTTGCATTCTAATTCCACAGACATATCACCTGTCCATGTAACTTTGTTATATAAAACTCATGATAAGACCGAGAATGTAAACAACAACTTAGCTAGCGAGGTAGCAAGGTCGTCCAGAAATGAGAAAGGCCTTTTCGTAAGTATTTTGAATTGTTTTTGTAGTCTTTTAATTTTTACGTATTTCTAAATATTCTCAATTTTAAAAATACTTTTGATAAGTTTGGGACAAATACAAAATAACAAATTCAGTTAACAACAATCGTCAAAAATTCGTGTTGCATTCTCATTTTTGATCTGCAAGGTTTGCCTACGGTTAAAAAGAATAGTGTTCAACAAAACTTCACTAACTTTCCAACTCAGATTATAGAATTGGCTTTTAGTTGTAGCATAATTTTAGCTTAGTCATGATCATGGGCAAACATTTCTCCAGTGAAAATCCACTGTAATTGTCGGAATTCAATGTTTAGCTCCGTGCTCTTGTAGTGATAGTTTGTTGTATCGTCCATCGTGTTTTTTTATTTCGTAAATAATGAAATGTGTTGACCAAGATAACTTATATGATATGCCAAATTTAGAATACTGATAGATCTTAACGTCCTCGACATGTTGAAGGAATTTTAAGCAAACTGAAAGATAGTAAATAGACATGTCGCGTGCCATGTGGCGGAAAAGAGCCAATATTCAAGGTATTTCCAGCGTTTAAAAGGGAATAATTGTATCTCATTTCAAAGAAATATATTACATAACACGTTTCTTTTTCCGCTAAGAACTGCCCTCTGATCATTTAAAACTGTTTTAAACGGAGCCTTGGGCAATCATTCCAAACGTAACAAGGTTAGTAATTAAAAAAAACTATATCACCAACTTGCGTTAATGCAACAAAAATTCACCTACAATTCAGCAACTTTAGAGATTTGAAGGGACTGTTCACGTGCCACGTTACGTTACATGACAAGGTGCATCCGAAACGTATGTTAGGGCGAGAGATGATATTAACCGGTTATATTTATCGGCTATGAGCTCCAAAATACATATTTTGTTGCAATTTTTTATCTTGTAGACGTTTGGATTGTGAGTGGAGTATTGTTTAAATCTACGTTTTCACACGTTCCCGATATCAAAATGACCGCGAGAAGGCTGTGACGTAACTTGAAAAGAATAACTCATCATGAGGTTTTCATGAGTTTTTTCATGAGAACGTAAAAATATAAAGCTAAAGCAAAATATATTAAGGTAACGAGAGAACAGTCTGGTCCAAAGTGCTGTTTTTGTCTAAACCTCTTCGGAACCTTTTGAGATTCATGGGACCGATATGTGCTAAAATGTGTTTAAATTGACAAATTGCAGTCTACTGTCCTTTTGCTTAAGCGATAAGGCTGAAATTTAAATTACATTTGAGTCGGTCCGTTGTGAACCATAGACAAATTATTTGTCAGTGGAGTCCACTGAAGCGCAGGCTACCTCTGATTCCGAGATGATCAGTTACTTCAAGTAATAGCGTTTCGTCATTATTGAAAAGAAAAAGGAAATGATACCCTGTGTATATAGTTAAAAAATGACAAAGCAGACTCGTCCGAAACAAAGACGCAAACATTATACAGCTGGTCGGAATTGAGCCTACACAGAAAGCAAGATTCATTGCCAAAATCATCACAGAATCGGTCTTGTATTGACAATTCGAAAATGAAACTTATTTTTGGAGTTTTACGAGTGTGTTGATTATGAGGAAGTATCAAGCGTCTCTCTCTAGCCTGTTTCCGAATATTATGGTATCCTGTACCGATTGTCTTTCAAAACGTCCATGTGGCATCCAAATGTGCATTGCATACGCTCATTACCAAATCTCGAAATTAATTTTCCTCAGCCAGAGTTCAACATCTTTTATTTAAGGCTCATATAGCACATATAATCTTTAAAGATTGTCAGTGACATGACGGAAAGTCGTATTTCAGTATTCAATTTTAAATCTGCCATCGATCTGGATAAAGCTAGCTTATAGTTGAGCTGCTGCCGTCGATTGCTGCCCACAAAGAGACTAGTAAAGTTCACACGCCAGGAGAAGCCTTTGTTGATTACTAACAGTAGACAGATTGATATATCACTACATCACCTGGATACGGCCGATATTTCATGAATCCTAGCAAACAACAAACCATCGAAGATATCAGATATCGGAGTTTTCATTTGTTCATGGCAAAAATATCGATCGCCTCAGCTTAAATTAGGCAGCAATTTTTACTTAGTTTTTAATTATTTCAACCTGCAGTTGATTGCCAAGCAAAGACTAAAACAATTACAGGTGAATTTGTACAAATTTGACACGTTTGGCATGGTTTTCTTATTAAAGATAACGTTCAAAAAGTTAATTCCTCCAAGTTGTTCCCATAAAATGTTTTCAATGCTATTGTGAGAATTTGGTGGATCATCAGGACCATATTCACCTTCGACTATTTAATCTTTTTATCGTGGCCTGTCATTTACAGTGAACACTCAGTCACCAAATCTGCCAAATGGATATCAAACAAAGTAGGAAACAATCAACTATCTGAGTCTTATACTTCTGTTCGATCGAAAGAAAATTAAACTAGTTTACTCATGTAATCTTCGAAGGCCGACACAGTAAGTTTTACTGATTCAATTTACCCGCGAGCACTGCATTGTATGTTTAATGCCACAGACACGTTATCTACTTGTTTTAAAGGTCTGTAGGTAGACCCTCACTGCCGACAATACGGGATCAGACGTAGAAAGGAGTGACTTTGCCAACGACAGAACAGGGTTGATGAAAACAGTGAAAAGAAGTTTCGTAAGTATACTAATTTATATCATTTTTATTAAAGCAAGCTCTTCGATGCTTCTCGCGATTTAGCTTGATACAACCAATGTATCATATTCAATGATCAAAATCCTCAGAGAATCTGTCTTCTATTGACAATTCGGAGGCAGGCGTGTACACTTTTGAATCGGTCTGATGTTTAGTTTCTGATCCCAGGCAAAAAGTAATATCGATCTTCTCTTTTTCCAATGAAAAATATATTCAACATCCAAATACACATTACATAACGTGTTATAACCTTTTTGAGGGAAAAAAACGACGTCTTTTGTCAATGATACAGGTCAATTCTTTGACAAAAAATCTTGAGTACACTTGCATATCTTTTGTTCCGTGGCGTGAAGGACGCGTGCTGTCAAACATTTTAAAGGCGAACTCCCCAGGGCTAAGTACATAAATACCTTTTCCGTTTATATTTTTCCAATCTTAACCAAATCCCCATTAAGTTTTCATTTTTGCTTATACACATAGCTCAGTAGCTGAAAATGATTTTTTTGGAAATAAAAATTATTTTTGAAACTTTGAAAGCTTGAATCTTACGTTATTGTCGTTGTGTGATGGTTATGAGGCTATCGTACTCGGAATCGTTTATTAAATAAAATTCAAATCTTTATTACGTGGCGTTTCCTCGCGTTTGAAGAATACGATTGTCGTAAGATGACAATTTGATGGCAGTTTTAGTGCGTTTATTTTCTTACAGATTTGAATTTCGTCAAAACATTCTCAAAGTATACCTACTTTTGCAACTTTATGACGTATTCTTTGTCAAACAAACGCATCACAATTGACGTCAATTTGCTAACTCTTATGTCGTTCAGGTTTATTTTTGGTTTAAAAAGGCAGGTGAAGTTGAATAACATTTGAATTGAATTTTACAGACTTTTTACAAATACTTGCCTCGATCGTTTATGGCTATCGAGCTACTGTCAATACTCACTCGATCCCGATAGCGGTCTTATATCGCTCATTATTAAACATTGGATCATTGGATAACGCAATTCCAGAGTTTTCATTGGGGCGTTTTCATATTTTTGGGGCGTTTTTAAGAAAACAATTATTCCACTCGCACCTGTTAGATATGAGAAGATTAGAGTCAAGTCGGCGCCACACACCTCGTTGACCTTCTACCATTTCATATCCAATGCGCGCTCGTGGAATAATTGTTAATTATTTTTGCCTCAGATTTCTAGTTTGCGATTTCAACTTACTTCTGCTTATTTCCAATACTATGACTTTTTCTTTCAGAAGAGATTTTAAATCAAGAAATGGCAATTTCCACATTCTCTCTTGTTTACACACTAATTGTCTCTGCCACGATAATTTTCGACATAGCAGGAAATTCACTCGTTTGCTATTTAATATTGAAGAAAAAAGCGATGAAAACCTCGATCAACTGGCTTCTTTTTCACCTGGCCGTCGCCGATGTACTGGTCTCTGTCTTCTTTATTCCTCCTTGCATTCTGAGCCATTTTATCGAGCAACCAGGTGGCGTTATTGGAGACAATCTTTGCAAGTTCATTTTGAGTGGGGTCCTGGGTTGGGTGTCGGCTGCAGCGTCGAGCTATCTGTTGGTAGTGATAGCATTCGAACGACACCATGCCACTGTATATCCATTTGAGAAGCTTAGAGGTGGTCGATCCTCTTGGTTGGTTCCGCTAGTGTGGATTATAGCCATCTTGCTGTTATTACCCAGTCTCGTAGTATCAGGCTACGATGAAGAAAGCGGACAGTGCGTACAAAACTTCCCAGATAACTCTACGGCGCGAGCGTACAAACTTACTTGGTCATTTTGCAATTCAGTGCTACCGATATGCATCATGGGATATCTGTACATCAAGATTATTTTGTGTCTCCGCAAGTATGTTCCCGTGCCAAGTTGTTCTCCAAATTCCGTGTCACAGTCCAGGAATAAGGTTACTAAAATGCTCATTTCCGTCTCCGCCATCTTCATCACGTGCTGGACGCCTCCCGCAATGCTTTGTGTGTTGAGTCCCGTGATTCCTGGCGGGTATGGCACGGTATATTATGTGTCCACAGCAAGCGCGCTGTTAAATTCTTGCCTCAATCCACTGGTTTACACACTTCACAGTCAACAGTTCAGGAGGGGTCTAACTTCACTTGAGTGTTTTTCCAAACCAACTAGAAGAAACTAACAAAATCAACAAGAACAGTCCTCAGACGTAACAAATAGTTAACAAGTTTCGCAACTGGATTCCAATGGATTTCAATGGAGATAACTTCCAATACTTATCTAGAACACATTCTAGATTCAAACTCGCTTAACTGTATGATTTGCAAAACATTTTACGACGTTTTAGGTCAACTAAATTTGCTTAACCAGCCACTAAAAGAGATTAAAAAGGTCACCATTTTATATTGTTATCGAATACAGGCTTTTATGTATTAAATATTATATAATCAAGCATAGGAAAAAGGTGAGGTCTGTGTGAAAGACCAGTGACCCATTAGGATTACGCCTATCTCCGGTTTATAATTACGTAGCATGAAGTGACTAAGAGTGTTTCTGTTACCCCTTGGATGGGATGCTAGTCCATCACAAGGTACTTAATCAAGCACAGAATCTATTATAGAGCCAAGTTGAGTGTTTCGTCAATACAGTAAATCATTAACTTGATTTCCTGATTGAATTTGAGTGACACTAAATTATGTAATTAAGCCAGCGTTCAGTGCAGATAGTTTAGATTCGAAGATACGTAGATATTTTTCTGACCTGTCTCGCTGACCCGTGTTCGGTTATACCCTGATCTGTTATATCCGTTGCTGACCTGTTCACCGTAAAACAATCCTCCTAGACATCGTCAAAGACTGTATGTTTTCTGTGCTGTAATTCTAGCTAATAGTTTTACTCTTGTGTTTATGTACCATTGGATTCTGTTCAGTTTCTTAAATGTATTTTGTTCTTTTCTTTTGATCGTATAATAATATACAGGAATAAATTATACTATTTGCGTAACCTAGTTGCCCAGGCCTAGTTGAATTGTCTGTTTGGTTTTATTGAACCACTGAGTAAGACTGTTACCTGATTATCATTTGTAAATATAATGTAAAGATTGAAGCCATCAGCAACTAAGGTTATGTGTATCATGTGCGTCAGTCATAATCTTGTTGAGTTAAAGTATAGCTAAGTGAAAATGAGATCATGGTCTCTTGGTATAGCATTGTCCTTTTACTCTTAAGGATCTTAACGGGATAAAACTTCTTTTTTTGTTCATTATTTTCTTGCTTTTTGCCGCAACCAACGGCACGTGCACGTTAAATTATAAGCTCTAAAATCACTTGGCTCTGCAACCTCGATCCCAGGCTCTCCTTTTCCTCCCTTTTCACATTTTTTTACCACCCAGATTCTGGGAGGTCATTTGACCAATCGCAACCAAGAGTCTCTCTCTTCAACGACAAGGGAGGGAAGAGTGTGAGAGAGCCTGGGATCGAGGTTGCTGGCCCTCCCTCGTGAAATACTTGCTGCTGTTTATAAACAAAACATGACATACTTATAAAAAATTACCATAAAAGCTCTTTCAATAAACAGTTTATAATTAATGGTAACATGTTAGTTATTTTCAAGATTTTTTGATCGGGTAAGGCGACTTGCAAGGAGACGTTTATACTAGATTACCTAAAGGGACATCTCGCAGTGTAGTCTAAAGAGTGGCACCTAAGAAAGCAATGCGTGATCTAACCTTATACTTCCTTATACTTCACAGAAATGCGACTATCGATTCAGACGATTCGCACTTGTGTCAAACTTAATTCAGATTTTATACTGTCTCGTATGTCGGTCAGCGGAAAGTGTTTTAAATGTAGAGTATTCACTATAGCTGACGAAGATACTGGGCGACTAAGGACTTGAAGTTTGCGAAAATTAGAATGGGAACGGCCAAGTTTCTTCTTTTCTTTAGCGGGACCACATTTACGCATGCTCATAATGCATGTATTAAATATTTTCGACACGGCAGAAATTCGACGTTTTAATCGGTGTCCCACTTCTGTGACAATGCGACAAGACCAGTCGAACATTCATCAGAAGTGCGGCAGCCGTTTCAGACGTCGAATTTCTCCCGAATTTAATTCTTTGAATTGAATTCGACACGGTAGAAATGCGACATATGAACCAGGCCTCGGAAAGATATGCAACCCATTCGGATACCTTTTCCTAAAGTAAAAACCAAAGTACTTTGCCCAGTTATCGAACAGCTTAAAATTATCACTTGTAGCAACCACTTAGAGTTCAGTGCGCGGCTGCGTCTGTTTGAGATACTTAACTCATGAACTGTTTTCCTAATCTTTACTTCTCTTCACTACTTTTTACGCTGGAGGTGTATCTGAAAGGGTAAGAATTTTTCATGACTTGCATCAACTCGTGAAACCCCTACCATTCTTTAGCTTATAAGAGCTGAATTCCCCTTCCGGTGAAGCCTCTCAATAAATTTTACTCAAGAAATATCCCTCGATATCAGTGGATCTCTGTAGACAGTAGCAAATTATACAGAGATATTTGTGCGCACTCAGGATCAACGATGGACCTAATAAACCAAATCTAAAAAACAAGGCTGTTGAAACAAACACCAAGTACACCTTGAAACCAAAATACGAAAACAGGAAGGTGTGTACATGCCCTTGCATGAAGGAAATTGAGAAAGATGCTTAAAAATATGCGAGTTTTTATCGCTTACTGTGTGTTCTTTAATCCTGGTAGAGAAATGGC
>Ga0126337_10002005_pt1 | contig 12726 bp, 8 predicted proteins | sample DipCmetagenome_FD_92527 | JGI IMG/M metagenome (GOLD analysis project Ga0126337, IMG submission 92527) | Coral microbial communities from La Bocana,Puerto Morelos, Mexico - Diploria C A metagenome | ecosystem: Host-associated > Invertebrates > Cnidaria > Coral | place: La Bocana,Puerto Morelos... | reverse complement strand
GTCTGCAGAAAATTTCCTACGAGTTAACCATACTTTGAGGCAGCTGGAAGGACTGGAGCAGGATCTAGAAAAGCTCTCCCTCCAGGTGCAGAGCATGAAAGAAAACTTCACAACTACAACAGACAACAATCTCAAGCTCACTGAATTTTCTGGTTCAACCATTTAAATCGGATAGTTTGCAGCTGGCTTCATCAGTTAGAGGAGAAGATCTGTGAATACTCGTTTTTCTTCTGAAGTGAATGTTCAACCATCTCACTCCCGAGAATGTAAAAGTTATTTTCTCCTTGAACTATTAATGGACAGTTAAACGGACAGGTGACCAGACAAAATAACAGATTTATCAGGGAAAGTTTCCTTAACCTACCAGAAAATCTTCAGGTCTAATGTTGTAAATAATATCTACGACAATCCGTAAGTAGAGCAATGCTGCAACTGCTATGTGCACAAGTCGTCTCTTAATTTCTCCTTCCAAAATCACTATCAAGTGTGAAAGTCATAACTTTCGACAAAAATAACCGTTGCAGTAATGTATATAAATATCTTTAACAAAGGCTCAGTAGTCGGGCCGAGCAAACAACGTAACTAATGTGATTTAAATTAAACACAACATTGTTAAGAATCCCAACTGACCAGAGGAAAACCAGTTGGTTATTTACATTTTAACTCGGGGCTACTGTGAAACAAATCCATGTAGTGGTCAGAGTGGGAGTCATACCCGGCACCGCTATAGATATGGAAATGTGGAGGGCTTAAGAAAGCCAAACATCTCCTGATTTGGAAATAACCACTTCCACTGTTTTTGCAATGATGACGATAAGTCTGTGATTGAAGTAATTTTAGGCGTTATCTTCAGTATGGGCGGTGAATCTATTATTTAATTTAATATTTAAAGTGCCGCTAATCCGTGGACTTTTAAATTGGGTACAATGTTTGCTGTGGTTAAACAGACCAATTCGTGATTCACAGATACGACTATAGTTCTTCCGCAACACTCTGCCCCGTTTAGTTTAATTTTTAATGCGTTTCAATGCGTTCTTACGGGGAATTCCAAATAACCGTGAGGCAATCAATGCCACACAGTTAAATTTAAAATATGGTTGAATTATGACAGTTTTAAAGATGTAATATTTGATGTTTTGTAAATCGTTGGTCAAATATGACGTAAGCAATCAACGATCGCTTAAGTTACTTTCTCAGTCCCATTTTATCTCTTCACCAAAATTTCGCATATTTTCTTATGGCACTTTCCATTCGATTAAAAGTTATGCAGAAATTGAAAACGGTTGTCAATTTCCGAAAATTTCCAGGGAAGAATGAGAAAGCATTTTACGGTATTTCCGAAAAAAAGCGCGACGGAAATTTCTTATTGGAAATTTTAGTTCCATTTTACCGTACTTTCCTCTCGAATTTCCGGAATTGTGATTCGCTTTTCAGAAATTCAATATTCTCCGGGTTTTCTGGAAATCTCCCCAGGAAATTCCCTTACCAGTTATTTCCGTTTCGAAAGTGTCGGAATTTGTGTTTGAATACATATGGAAAGTGCTCATTGCTTCGATATGAAAAAGGAGCAGACGCTAGTAAACTTTTTATTGAAATACGGGCTTGTTAAATTAGATAATAAAAGCAAAATAATCACCAAGATTTAAAACATATACTGCACATTTGCAGACTTATTAACGACGTCTACTGACAGAAGAAAAAAATAATCAAATAAATTTTTATCAGTCAGGTGACCATCACGAGAAGCATCCAACCCCCACACTAAATTAAAGCTTCTTGTGCTACAAAATAGATCAGTTGAGATATGCATAAGCGCGCTTATAGTAAGCATGTCTTTCTTTTTAATCTTCTAGTTAAACGATGACAAAAGTTAAAAATCAAGTCTGTGCATGTGACTGGTCACTGAGGTTGTTGTGGTGTTCTGAATTCACGGCAAATTCAAACTAAAAATAGATCGCTCTGACGAAGGGCTAACGCTCGAAACGTCAGCTTTATCACTCGTTACGGTGGCCAATTTAAAACACCGCGACAGGAATACTGGTTAGTTGCATGCTCTTCGTGATGGGTTCCTGCATCAGTTCACTGATAAATTGTGATGTTCATCAGCTTATGTAAATCTGATTCACAGTCGGTTTCTTAATTATATCTAACTTAATATAGTAACTATAATGATATAATGATATCTTAATGATATATACACAAACGAGTCCTTGACTGATCAAGAAAATTGGAAATTAATTAGATTATTATAATAGCTAATATTACAGATAGATATTACCAGCTTATGAATATTAATTTAAATCACAAATAATTGTAAACTATTACTGACTGTTCCTTTGTTACGAGCTGATAAGACTCCCTTGGAGATTCTGGAATAATATTTTCAAAAGTTGTTCTTTTTGTCAATAGACCCTATGCATAAATGGCTGACAATTAAAATTTCTTTTGTAAGTATTAAAATTAGCCCAACTAACCTCGTTTTCGAGTTGATAGTTCAGAAGAATTTTTATTCTTAATCGAGGCTAGTTGGGCTAATTTAAATGCATACAAAAGAATTTTTAATTGGCAGCCATTTATGCATATAGGGTCTAGACAGCTCAAAATATTTGGTATATTTTTCTATGGATGAATATCTGATTTGCAAGATGTTGATAATAGATATCACTTAATATTTTATAATTATCAATGGCGCCAGGTTCGACAATCTTGCTTACGCTACATGTATTTCACCATTGGAAAGGAGGATTTCACTTTATTTACAAATTCTGTCTAGTCCATATATCCGACCATGCACGTTTTACTTGATTCCTGTATAAACCAAGTGCAAAGCAATTACAGCCATTTTTACCCTTGTTGGTCGATATTGCTTCTCAAATCGGAAGAGTGGCAGCTCTCATAAGCTTATAATATCTCAAATATGTTTAAATGGTAACACAGCGTGCAAGAAAATTGTGTAAAATACTTCCCGTAGCACACCTGAAGTGTGCTGAACTGGCAAGTCATTTCAGATTCCAAGAAGACCGACACTGCATGAATGTGCGACCAATTAGGTGGTCTGGTAGTATAGATTTTTATAATTTTGGTCTAAAATGACATTGGGTATTTTGTTAGCAATGAACTATTATTTTTTCCGCATCAACGTTGGAAAATTTGTCTTTCTCAAACATTTACGTAACGGAAGGCTATTGTTGGTTAGCTGCGAAGGCAGTAAGCGCTGTGTACTATATTTAAGGTCTGAAATGGAGTATCGATTTTACGCTTATGTCTGAAATAGTATACGGAAAATCACAGATTTTGGTCTGAAACAGGGTACAAGTTTAAATGTCGGGCCACACACCCTCTCCCTTGGGCTAGTGTCCCGCCCCCTCGGGCAAGATCTACCCAGTGGCTATCAGCTCTTGCTCGGTCTCTCTTTCTCTTGCGGTTTGCATGATATGACACAATATGGCGTCTTTCACGGCGTTCCTGTACTTGGGATGTCTCCAAGCATAAATGTAGGCATCCAGAGCGACCTTTAGGAACATAATCATATCGCTTACACGCAGTGCAATGCTGATGTAAAGCAGGAATTCGTAAGACTGGTGCTTCGTGTAAAGAAAGACGTAGAAGGTCACAATATGCGGAAAAAGAGATAATAACAGAAGGGCGGAGAGCAACAGCGCCACAACGGTGAGTTGTTTTTGATGCTTTGTCTCGCTCTTGTTGTCGTTAGCCATTTGGGAAGGCTGACTGACTGATTGACTGATCTTGCTTTGTTGGCGGATGGCTTTCGACTTTCGAACAAATTTTCGGAAAGACTTGTAGAGTAGAATGTGCGCCGCTGTGAGCAAAACGCCTACAACGGTGGGATGGAGATGCAGATTTATTTTGAAGTAGATTTCTTTCGGGACTTTCGTGAACTGCAAGCTGCTAAATACAGAGAAATACAGGAAGCAGCAGGATACGGAGATCAGGACGCGTTTCTTTGTGAAGAACCTTCTGTACTTGTGGGGAAAAGTGATGGCGATGTACTGCGTTGTTGTTAAGGCCAAGACCAATAGGAAGGACGTACTGAGCATTATAAGGGAAACAAACGTACCCGTTTGGAAAAGATAATGGAAAACCTTGCCAGGAAATAGGGTCTGGTAGACATAGCAGGCAAAGTAGTATGCTGCGAAGGATGGCTCCACCACCAAACCTGTTATGAGATCGACAACTGCCAAACTGATGATGAAGTAAGTGACTGGGGTGCGAAATGATTTGAAGGGGTCTTTGTAGATTGCAACCAGAAGAAGTGAATTACTAACAACTGTTATTGGTGACAGGAAGGAAAGAAGGAAGGCTGATACATATAGTGTGGTAAGATAGGACGAGTAGTTTTCTTGGCCCAGCGACGCATTTGACAAAGTGAGGTTCGCCATTGCTCGGAGTGAAGGCGTTGGCGAAAGAATGATCTCTACAGTTTGCTTTTCTCTGTTAAGATGGCAGTTCTCTTTGACAAGTCCTTTTTGTCTCCAGTATCTACGGAGCGAAAACGGAACAGTGAGTCACGAGTGTGAGTATTGAATTTGTTCCGTATTCACGTCAAGATTCAGACTATGTAAATTACATATCAACGCGCTGACCAACCGGTGGGAAAACGAAAAGTAAACAAGTATTGAGATATTCGGTTGAGTGCGACCTTTGACAAATTTTAGGAACCAGCAAAGGAGGAGAAAATGTGTTTCATGCTGATGGTTAACGCCTCATTTTCATAGACAGCAACTGGGCCCATGTAAGTTCTGTGAAACGGGATAACTTTTAATGGCAACATAATACAGTAATATATTTACATCCACTTAAAAATTCACTCTATGACGTATGCTAATTAAGATATGGGAAAAAATTGTATAAGGCATAGAATGGGAGAAGAAATGTAGATGTGGCCGACGTCACTGAAGGGGAGGAAGGTTTGACAAAAGACAATGCCGCTCCCTCAATGAACCAGCGTAAAATGAAAGAGGACGAAATTACTACGCGCAGGCGCTTATAAAAGTGAGAAAACTCCTTGGGGAATAATATGACAGGGCGCGCAGTAATACGGACGAAACTATATGTAAAATAGGGAATACAAAACACATCTACGTGCCTTTTGAATGAATGAAAATAGTAAACAGCATCAATGAAAGCCAAAAACCACCAAATTGACAACGAAGACACTGCGGACTGAAAGTACTCATTGGTGTCGCTAGATTAATTAATTAATTACTTTCTCAACTGATTGAACTTATTGAAGCCCTGATTTTTTTTTCCAGGCTTCTTCTTTCCAATTGCTTAAATTGGAAAATTAACTGCGATGATCATTCTTCACTTTCATCTACAACCGCAGTTCATATATGAATTCTTCACATCATTTCACTCCTCACGGGAAGATATGAACTCAATAAATTGACCTCGCTCCCAATGTGTGGCTTCGTAGCTCAGTTGGTAGAGCATCGCACCGGTATCGCGGAGGTCACGGGTTCGAATCCCGTTGAAGCCCTGGTTTTTTTTGTTTTTTTTTCAGGCTTCTTCTTTCCAATTGCTTATATTGGAAAATTAACTGCGATGATCATTCTTCACTTTCACTTTGATTGAACTTAATTTGATGGAGCTGAAGTTTCTGAGGTGAACTCTTCCCTTGAATTTTTTTTCTCATTTATTCACGTTTTCTAACCTTCCAAAGTTTCCACCTCCTTAATAGGCATCTTACAATTATTATCGTCATTTTGGCTCCATTTAAAATTTAGACCCACAAATCATGGGATAATATTTTAATCATGAACAAGAACTTTAAGAGCTTAAGAGAAAGGCTCAAATCGAAAATCCATGATAGTTTGAAGTTAACCACTTTTCAGTGTAATATCATATTCTCTTAAAGCTATAACATGGAAAAATAAATAAAAGCTCTTGAGTCCATGATATTGTCTGCACTGATCCAAAGATTAATTTGAGTTAAAAGCATTATGATAATGAACCCCGATGTACTTCAAGACAGTCGGTGTTCTTTGAATCAACACTATTTTCCTTTACACTGGTTAGTTTGCAGCTAAATGACATGTGCCACTTCCTCGTAGTTTACTGAAGTAAATTAACTTCATGAATCTTTATCAAAAAAGCTTAAATAAAATAAGTCCGCACTTCCAAAGGAGGATTTTTCCTCCGTAGCTCGATAAATAAAACCAAAGTTTCATAACATCGACTTTTATCCTCTCGTTCGTAAGTCCTTTCGTGTCTCAGTGGCATTAATTTAACCGAATGCTATCTTCAAAACGCCTTCGTTTTCTGCCAAACTTTGACCTAACGGAAGGTTTTTGAAATTATAGTGCTTTAACCAGAAACCAGAAAATTATCCTACCTTCTTGGAGGTTTTGTTTACTGATCAACTTGGATGCTTTCAGTCTTCTTTGTGGGTAACGTTCCAAAAGACGGACTGATTCTTAGTCACACGTTGCTTAAAGATGAAACGGAAGGGTCGAGAATATACTTTGATTACGATGTGATTTCAGTTTGCGCACCACCGCAACTGAAACTGATAAGCTTCTGAATCATCCTCTTTCTTTGATTTGTTTTTGACTCAAGACGTAATTTATAATTAAAACGCCATTATAGCTGCTATCGTTGTCATTCAGAGAATGTAAATCGCTAGAAAATATCACATTAAATACGTGCCTCAGTGAGTAGGAATGATTACGCAAATAAACAATGTCATTGTTAAGGATGTGATAGTTTTTGAGAAATAAATCCCCATTTTGAGATAAGTTGCTTCCAGCTTTTCATCAGAAGGTTTCATTTTTCTCGCAATTGTCGCGCCAATATAGAAAAATTGTATAGAAATCAGATCTCAGCAGGTTAAAGCATCACAAAGATCACAGTTGCTGTTCCGTGCCAATAAAACATTTGCCGGTTCTTATGTGCCAGAGATAAAACCTAAAAGAAGATAATATGCTTCACTTTGAATTGCAAACACGCTACAAGTAAAATATTTGTTATGTATCCACTCAAGTAGACTAAGTGTTTACCACATGCAAAACCCTCTTAACTTGTGTGCCAGATACAAAAAGACTTCTTGTCCAATTTCACAGCGAAAAGAATATATTTGGCTCCAAGTACTTGTTATTAAATTAATTTTCTGTATAAGGAGAATAAGCTAGAATGAAAATAAAAAAACACTTTTGCGATCGTATAACATGACTGCTATGATTCATCGTTTTCTGTTTGTTTGTTTGGAAAGGCAAAACGTGTTTTAACAAAGAGAATATCCTGGTAGAATATGCCGGCGGACATAGAAATAGGCTCATATTGAAGGTTTAAGAGCTTAGAATATTAATGAGGAGATATTATCTTTGGTTAGTGTGTGATGCTGACATTTAAACAGCTTGAACAGATTGTGGTCAACATAAGATTACTCACGAGAACTGAGCATAAAAAATAAAAAGAAGCGACGAGTTATGAGGAAAACGAATTGTGGTATAAGACGGTTGACTTGTAATGAAAACTCCCATGCCAGGCAAACTGCACAGCTCCTTTTCTTTGATTTTTAATTAACTTGCAAGGTGGTGGCAATTGCGAAAAATTTACAACGAAGACGAGGGCAACGAACATCAATCGTGTGTATAGTTTGAACTCTCTGCCGATTGCGCGAGCCATAAAAGCAAAAACTTGGCGACGACGCTTAAAACTTTCCATGAAATACGTGATTTATCGCCTGGCGTGCGGACGGTTTTTCAGATAAGGAAAGGATCTATATTGCTACTGATTTTTAATAGATTGAGTGCCATTCAAGTAGCCCGACAGATTTAACATTAAATTAAATTAATTTCACAGCACGTTTGCGACCGACGTGGCAAAAGTGGTACTGATGTGCATTTTTTTTGCCAAAGGGGTATCTTTTTTATCAATCATCAGCATGATTTCGTGAAAGAAGGCGAACCAACTTTTAATTCAAGAAGTGCGCAGTTAAAAGGTTGTTGGCCGAGTTCTTTTAGATCTGATATCAAATTCGCATTGCAACCAAGATTTTGACCTTAAAAATAGTTAAATCATCTAGTTAGTTTATACTGGATTTTTCCAAATTAAAAACAAAAAGTGTTTATTACAGGTTCAATTTGAACAAAACCACCTGGTTACAGTTCCCCTTTAACTTTTGACATGTATTGCTAAGAAGTGTACCGCTTAACGAATAAAAATATTCTAGAGAAGTGTTAAGGTTCACTTTCAAAAATTTCCCTGTACTGTATGAAGAAACTGTCTTTGAAAATCCTATTCCCAAATCTTCCATTTTTGTTTAAAATAGGGAGGAAATCTTAAACTAAATGCCAAGCGTATAAACAGAAAACAAATATTGATGGCGACAGGTATTTTTGTTCAGTAGATGTACACGTCATATACAGACAATTAACATGTCGCCTTCTTACAAGAAACCTTTCGAGCAGTGTCTTAATTTAAAAGTCAATATCGCATATATGCGCAAGCGAGAACTTATTTCCAAAATGTAAGGGTTTGAACAAAAAGTAAATTTTTAACCTCTAAATGGTTTTTTAATAATATAGTTTGGAGAAACCGAATGTTACAAAGGTTATGGTCAACTGTACAACCAGGGAATCTTTTTCCGTGTATGTATGTAGATTATAAACCTAGATATTTGTGCTATATCATAACATCGAAACAAAATAAACCGAGAATATCCTTACCTTCTTTTTATCTTTAGATTGACGTTTTAACCGAAAAAGTGTTGTAATTTGAGGTTAGTATAATATTTCTAAGAACTCAAGTCCGCCTTTTTACTGACTTGAATGTCGACGCCTTCAGGAGAATCACGGAAGACCAAGCATCAGCTTGGTGATTTTAAAGTGTACAATTATCATTAATAAATGCATATAAATGCGTATAGTTAATTAACTTTGCTTTTATGTCGTCCAAGCTTATCAAGCAATCTTTTCCTAGGAAGAGAAGTTCCTTTTCTCTTCTCTTTTTTCAAAGTAAAAATCTTCAACGCTTTTAATATGTTAAAATTAAAAGGAAATGAGTAGTTAAAATTGAAAGCTCGGTAACTCTTAAAATAATAATAATAATAATAATAATAATAGTAATAATAATAATTCAGCTGGTCTGTGCTTGGCAGGAAAGCCAGTGTGTCTAATAAATTTCTTTGTGCAGATGTGTACCAGTCAAGTTTTCACTATTTACAGATTTTTAGGTTCTAATGATCTTTTTGTGGAAACCGGCTTTTATCGTATACTAACATCATCACACGTGGACATTGTATTTTTACATTTAAAATAAACTCCGTTCAGAAACAAGCTGGCAAATCAATGTCTTTTGTTTACAATTATACAAAAATATATTCTAACCGGCTTCAATTCTTGCTGAATTCTTTCTCAAGTATGCTGGAATTGTTGTAAATGCAGCCAAAATGAAATTTCAAAAGCGTACTTAGGCTTAGCTGACAGCTGCAAGTGACCTACTGAACTCAAATGGCCAGACCATATTTCAGACCAGACCTTTAATTCACTGCGTCTGCTTGATAGAATTGAAATAATCAACTGTAACCTGCATCACGGAGTAATTATATCAGACTAGAGTTTAATCTAGTGTGTATTTAGTTTTTATTATTTGCTCAGTTCATGTTACAGCCGCACATCCCTCTTTATTTTGTTTTAGAAAGAAAAGTTATGCGAAATGATGATCAGATCTAAGAAAATCTTTGAAAGGAACGATCGGAAGGAAAATAGCTGGAAAAGTACGAACCGTTATGATTGTAGCCATAATGACTGAACTAAGGTACCAACTAAACAAAAATCACAACAGGAGGTAGTACGTAGTCAATTGCTGCCTCACGGGCGTAACTCTTTCTGCGGGAGTCCGTTTTCATAACATTCTCTTCAACCGTGGTGCCCTTGGCATTTTCAGCTCGGCCAAAACTCATCCTGGGTACGAGGCAATATAATCGCAGTACGAAAGAGAAACCAACTTGAAGTTAATTAAGGCGTCTTGAGGTGGATAATTACTTGTTGCTGAAGTAACAACCAACTTTTCGAAGTTCAAAATGTTCCAAAATATTTATGAAGAAATAGCTAGACACGTGGCGGCAACATAATCTCAAATATGACATAAACAAAAGTGGCTTGGCTTTGTGAAAAAATGGAAACAAACGCAGATCTGTTCTTCATGGAAAAAAAAAAATCAGTACCAAGGTTGGTTAGTTTTTTAGCCTTGCGAAGAATCTTTTTTGATTTTGTCAAAATTTGAGTAAGCCTAATTGCTAACTCTTCATAGTTTGCAATTAGCATTGAGCTATTCGTTATTCGCTTTTTTTCTGCTTAAAACAAACAGGCTACAAGAGCCATACATGAATAAGTAACACTGAAGACTGTTATTCACAATGGCCTTAGTATAGTAGGACGCGAGAATCACTTAACAACTGCTGTCAACCAAGGGAGAACTGACTGCATCTGTATCGCAATGGTCATGGGTTCTAATCCCGTTCAACCTTGAATTTTTTTGAGGCTTTCATTTCACAACTGCTTAAGTTGTGTACATAAATGCGATTGTCATTCATGTTTTCACATCTTTATCCGCAGTTCAAATCTGAGATCACTTATATATTCACTTCCAATAGACTTTTTACCAACATTAGCACAGAATAGATATAATTTTCATACATTTTCAGTTACTCACACAGTAGTCTATAACCTACCAAGAAATACGTCGTTTCGTTTTCAAATATGACAGCACTGACCTCTGTGTCCCTCCAAACTAACTCAAGACAAAGCTTTCTCCGGTTAATTAAAGTCCAGCTTATATTTCTTTAGCCTTAGGAAGGGAGTCTATCTGATGCGATATTAATCTTTTGTTGGAAGACTCAGTTATTAAAATCCCCGTGCTACCTCGAAGATAACAGCAACCCTGTTTAAAATTAATTTTAAGTAATCAACTGGCACTAAAAGCTAATCAAGTCCACAATGGGTTTCTCTCGGTTTTGTATGTGATAATTGACAACTGTCTGTTAAATATTGAAACAAAGTTTGTGTACAAGCCATTGTTAGATTAAAAGGACGTTGGCGCAAATTAAAACTTCGAAGAAAAAAATCAACAATTATTCAGGTACACGAACGCGTTTAGAACGTCGAGGAGAGAATCATTTACTGTTTTCGATGGAAATTTCACAAAACTAATTGCAAATCAAGCACAAATGAGCTAAAGACGTTTTTGTTTTACAAATGTAATTAATATTCAAGAGACAATATTTGCCGAGACTCCCGGCGCGTTTTCTCTGACTTATTTTATTATTTGCGTTACAATTATCTCTCAACCAAAATCGAATTACGACATTAGAGGGTGGCTGCAGTTATTTGCTGTAGATTTGCAAGGCATACAGTTGGAGGTAAACAAATGTTACTTTCTTTCATGTTACAGGGAAATTGGAGCTAAATTCTTTTTTTTTAAAAAAAAAGCCTATCTTTTGTTCACAACAGACAGTGTCGATTGCTTCCGAAATGTTGGCAAATTAATTAGTGTTATGTTTTATTTTTCAACAGGAGACAAGAAAGTTTCAAAAATTTGTTTGAGTTTCATCTGTTTACAGACCGGCCGACTGGCTTTGTTTATTAAGAAAACCACAGATTATAATGGCATAATCATTTAAGAAATTTAGATACGTGGGATAATCTTTGTCTTAGGCCTAAATATGATTATATACTTATCATTTCTTAACTTTGATAGTAAGAAATACAATTCCTTAACCTAATATCGGAAAGGAAAACAGCACCCTCCAGCAGACATTTTAATTACAAACGTGTCTGATCCGTTTTGGCTACACATTCGCGTCGTGGGTGCAAAATGAAAGGCCTTATGCCATTACAATTTATCTCCCTGAGGTCGTCTTCGAAGATGAATCTCAGTATGTTATTTCCTTTGAATCCGCGTTTAATAAAAAAAATAGATAAATAAAATAATCATCACCCAGCAACCGTGATCTGAATTTTATTCAGCCCTCATATTTATTTCAGAAAAAAAATTGGGCAAATTAAATTTTTTGTTATAAAGGGTATTGAAATTTCTAAACTGTGCTTAATCTCATATACTTTCTATTAAATCAAATCGTTCACGTCCGGTTGAGAATTGAAATTTACCTTCTCTGCATATTTTCTACTCATACTGTAGAATATGAAGTCACTTTCTCAACTCCTATTTTATATCAGCCATTTTGTATCCAGAAGGAGAAATTAGACATTTAATAATCTTGTAATTAGTGTAATTGGTATTATTTTGGTAAAGAGATCCTTTACTATATACATGATAACACAAGGTTAAGTTGGAAGAGTTCAGTCTAAGTATTGATTGTTTGAGTGGAGAGTGGGGAATTAATAGAAAAAAAACTGAATAGCGTATTTCCTTGTCTTTACAATGATGTATAAAAGCTCTGTTATTATGGGATAGGATCATGAAGTCTGTAGAAACAATGCCTCGCTAGTGCCAGGCTTCAGTTTGGTGAGCGTCAGTTCATAATGTTTATCATAAAAGTATACGTTTTGCGGATCAAAATAAATCTCCAGGTCTCTTGAGAATAAAGGAGTCTATACATCAGTAGAGTTTTGGATGCGGATGTTTTTTAGCATTAGCGCTTTGTCAGTGGATTGAAGCTGACTGAGGTATTATCGAGGCAGGAAGTTAAACATGGTCACCAATAATTAATAAACAATTTACCTGTTATATTCTTAACTCAGT
>Ga0126337_10002004_pt1 | contig 12728 bp, 8 predicted proteins | sample DipCmetagenome_FD_92527 | JGI IMG/M metagenome (GOLD analysis project Ga0126337, IMG submission 92527) | Coral microbial communities from La Bocana,Puerto Morelos, Mexico - Diploria C A metagenome | ecosystem: Host-associated > Invertebrates > Cnidaria > Coral | place: La Bocana,Puerto Morelos... | reverse complement strand
TATCAGTTTCACAATGTTAGACCAAGAAAAGTGTTGGAAACAGAAAACATCTTGTAAAAACAAGTGAACTGTTTCTGTGAACTGTTAATTCCACGAGTTTGACCATAGGTCTCCTTTGATTAAAAGCATTATGCTAACTTTCAAATAAAACGGAGGGCAAACTACGCTAATGTAAGAGAAAACTTCATTACCCAGGTCAATCTTGTTTAGTGACTTACAAAAGCGGTGAATTAACTGAGATTGTCCAACTTACTCACGGCAGATTTTTCTTCATTGTTGCCATAAAATGATTTACGATAAAAAAAATTTGTCCGGACATCATGTCTGACCACATTTGGGATTTCATCGGACATGAGCAAATTTTGGTCGGCCAATGTCCGATGACCGACAGTTATTTGCAGCCCTGTGTCATGAATTATAGAAAGAAAAACTAAACAACTCTATAACTGGCTTTGGGAACTGGCTGGTCAAGATAGACGATGCGGGGGTTTGAAGAGGGGACAATCGTGAGCACAACCATCATATTTGAATGAAGGGGTAAGTTTCTAAAGAAACTGGGGTGCTGCATCGGTGGGGAGTATTGTAAGTTAATTTGGTTTTATCGACTGGGTTGATGATGTGAATTGGCCACCGTAAAGAGATTCGAAAGCTGACATTTTGTATGTTAGCACTTTGTTGGGACGAATCAAGGAATTGTGGGTTGTGTGTGGTTTATATACAGAAATATGGAGCTATGCTATTGTTTGGTGCATGGTAACATGTAAAAACAACAGAATAAATTAGTTGAATGAAAAGCATTCGTTGTTACCATGAGTTTGAGAAAATGTGTGGAGATAAAGAGCATCCAAGGTGCCAGACCTCTACCAATGGTAGTAAAGACATCTGGGATAGGGTGTTAGATATTATTGAGTAAGCAAGTCAGTGGGAGACGAGTTGGACTGGGAACAAGGAAGCAGATTGGTTGAAGCAAGTAAAGGAAGTTATTGTTCGGAGAGTACCATCACCTTCTGAGGAACCCTGGTGGTCACAAACACCCCAAGCTGTACAGGTACTGCTGAAGAAGAGGAACTGAAGGGCACCGGAACTAGACAGACAGGTAAACTACTGGTCTAGACAGTTATTAACAGTGTGAAAAGGAGGAGAACTGGCACAGGTGCTTTCTTCATGCAAGATGGCAAGTCGATCAACTAAGCCAAGCTGAATGCTTCGCTTGGCTTCAAAACTGGACAAGCGCACCCACAGGGTTTGAGCCAGGCCACGCCATTGCGCCAATACTGCACTTCAATTGAAATTGTCCCTTTAAAAAACCACCAAGGGGACAATCAAAATTTAGGGAAAAAACTTGAACTGAAGTACACACGGAGAGATTTAGTTCAGTACAGAAATTGCAAGCTAAAACAAAACATGGAAAGTATATTTTATCACACATTTTTAAAAAGTTCATACTAGAGTCACATTTCAGTCACGCTCTGCTGAACATATGGCATACGTCTCATGCTCAACCAAGCATGGTGAACACACCTGGCAATCTTCAACAACATCTCACATTGAAAACGTGTTCGAATAATAGAAAGCTTTTTTGCTCCAAAGTGAATAAGGATACACAAGAAGAACAGTGTATTAATCAGGAAGAAACGGATGAGGATCAAAGGAAACCAAGAAAATCACGAACTTTCCAGAAAACTTGGTTGCAAAATCACACATGGTTGCTCCATGAAAAAGAGGCGATGTTCTGCTATTTTTGTCACAAATCTAAGAAGACTAACCCCTTTGCATCAGCAAAAGGGTGTACAAATTTTAGAACCTCAACTCTGCATAGTCAGAGACTGTAAGGATGCTGTTAACGAAGAAGCTATGAGGGATACGTTCGGCAACACGCAGCATCATGTTTTAATGTGACGAGAAAAAAGTCTTATCACCAATAACTTAACTTTTCTTGTTTGTATCACTTTTTTGGTATTACAAGAATCAGGTAAAACAAAATGTTTTTGTTGGGTTGCCTGTACAAATGTTAAAAAAAAACTGTTGAATTAAAATTAATTTGTCCGTCCCTCTAAAAATAAAAATGTCCCCCAAAGATTTAGCCAAGGGGACAAATTGTCCCCCAGTGATCAAATTCTAGCTTAACCCCTGAACCCACACATTCCATTGCGGTTGTTGTGGCGCTGTATGTGCAACTAACCCATACGAAAGTATACTCTTCCTGTAACTGGGATAGGCACCTCTCAAGGCGATACCACATGCAGGATTGTGGAAGGTTCCCAGAGACCTTCCCACATGTGCTTCCAGGGTGTCCTGCTCTGGCTCAGGCAAAGCACTTGGATAGGAACATTGCTGCATTACAAGTGCTATTTTTTTTGAGATATTGGAAAAGTTGAAGTTGGTGGACTCTGTGCCTCAATGGTACCTATCTACGAGTCTGAGGTCGCACAGAATATTGGGATGTCCTGGTCTATGTAGAGCACGTCACAGTTGAGGCTAACCAGGTGGATGCTTGTTTCATGGATCATGTGGCTAAGAAAGTTTGGGTGGTAAAGATAAGTTGTCCATGGCTGGATAATTGTTAAAGGGAGCAAGAAGAAAAGACTGGTAGGTACAGCCCCTTGCAGTTCGAGCTGAGGCATCAATACAAGGCTGAGGCATCAATACATGTTGCAAGGGGTGGTCAAAGAAGCTCAAGGGAACCATGAGAAAGCTTTTTGGTGCTAGAGGGTGAGACATTATACTGGGACTACAATATAACTGCACGAGCTCGTAGGGTGATTGCAATTTGTAGTCTTAGAAAAATCTACAGGTGCTTATTAATTTCATTCCAAATTGCATGAGAAAAACCATTTGATTACTTGTTAATAATATACATGTACAAGTGACAATTTCTGCGTAAAAATTCATTCACTCTCCATGAAAACTGTGCAGTTTCTTTTAACTGTGGAAGCAGTCCTTTTTCACCGCTGAATTGAAGAACTTGACCACAAAGCAAAACAAACATTCCTGTAGCTTTGATTTGGCTTCTTTACAACTGTTTTTCCAGTGGTTGAAAAACTCTGTGCCGTGTTCAAGGTTATCTTAGCCGAGAAGAAACTCTTAAACCCAACACAAGTTGCTGAAACCAAATTGCTGGGAAATGAAGCTAGAATCTACCAAGAAGCGGATTTTCTGCACAGCACTGAAGGCATTTATTAACTTTCTCTTGTTGCTTCCTGACTTAAGCTTTTTCATTGGATGTTGTACGTACTAGATTGCCATTTTTTGTTTGTGAACCATCTTACCTAATCTCAAAGCTTTGCTCTCTCGCAAAAGTAAAATGGCTGCACCTTTCATCTCCAAAATTGAGATGTGCTTCACACTACTGACAGAATTTTAAAATTTACTTTCAAATGGGATTTTGTCATGCCGTCGTGATCGGCTCTGACATATTTCAGTTAAGTCAAGCTCAAGTTTATGGTTTTCTCCTTGCAGCTTTTGTGTATTTTTCTGATCTTACACACTTTGCAATAGCTAGTATAGCTATTTTTGCTGAGCTTAGTATTTTGTTTTGTTATGAAGTCTTTGTGTTTTAATTTAGATAAAGAGTTTCAATATTTGTCAATTTTTTGTCCCCCATTTTATTTTTCCCAGCTCAGTTTTGCAGGAGCTGGTTTTTAATTCTGTTATGCACTCAATTTCTCTTTTTTGCACTGGTGAAATTGCACTGATCACTGTTTTGGGATTAATTGTCATGTTCTCAGCCAATCAGAATGCAGAAATTGTTGCTTGTATATGATTATATAGTTAAGTTATTTTTTTTTTCTTTTTTGCATTTTAATCTTTTTAGTAGTTTCATCAGACAACATAGGTCACGCTGTTAGGTGCCCTATGTGGTGATGACCTATAGCAACCCTGTGTGCATACTGCATAATACATATAATAATAACAATAATAATAATAATAATAATAATTATAATAATAATAATAATTATAATAATAATAATAATAATAATAATTTGTATTCCTGCACAGCCATTTAAGATCCTCTATTTATTAACCAGTTAATAAACAAGCAAAGAAGGAGGCAAAACAAGAAGTTGATAGGGAACAAAGAAGTGGGACAAAACTGTGCCAAAGAAAAGTGTTTTAGCTTTTGGTTGCTGCTGCAAGACGGGTCATTAGAATTTATACCATACTTTTTTCTTTATGCTTTCTGTTTCATTACTATTGCTTTCTCTATAATTGTCATTTCTGGGTCATTTTACTATCTTGTTAACTTATATTTAAACAGTTACATAACTACATGTATGAACTCTGACCTTAACAGTTTGAAACTTGACATTGACATCTTGAAGATGATGATATAATGTTTTACATTCCCAATTATTTTTCATATTGTAATACATGTACTTCCTCCAGCTTTGCTCATCTGATATATTTTTTTAATACTCTTTATCATATATATTGATTGCCAATAGGTTTTACAAATACATTACATGTATAATTTCTTTTGTAATGATGAAGATGATGTTTGCAGGTGATTGGCATTGGTGCAGGACAACAGTCTCGCATTCACTGTACCAGACTGGCAGGTGACAAAGCAAACAATTGGTAAGAGTATTTACCATATTGCAAGTTAATCACATATTAAACAGCAATCAAGGTATCATGGTAGGTGGATTGTCAGTGTTTGGAAATCGAACTCATACGCTGACACTTTGAAAGAAAACCCCATCAACCTATACATTTTCTGAAAGCTTAATAGTTATAGAATACAATCATATCTTTGAAATTTTCTAAAATGTCAATGTAGCAGTGATATTAAAAGAAGTACCCAGAAACACTGCTTTGCCTATATTGGTTTGCTTCTGCACGTGAATTATTGGAGCCGTGCGATTAACATTGGAAATGGTTTCTCACCCATCACCCTCAAAAAGTGTGTCTGCAAGTTTCCAGATATTGGTTTTCTTTTTTACAAACTCCTAAAGTTTGATATTGTCAATGCGGACGTTCCTTTCTACAAAAGAGGCCATAACTTTAAAACGGAAGTAAAATTAAACAAATCCCGACACACTTTTTCAAAAGAAGTATCCTTGAGCATTCTTGCTAGATTAGATGACGCATTGACAGATGTCGGCACGGTTCAGTTTACAACAACAATGGCTTATGACAACTTGAAATAAACAGAGATCTACAATTCTGGCACGAAAACCAGTCGCAGTGTTATCGTTCGAAGGACAAAGTATAAGAGCTTTTAAAAGGATTGTATGTAAACTGCCATGATTTCTTTTATGCTGGAGATTTCGTCGGCAAAATTGGTATTATGTTGCTCAATTTTAGACCTCTTCGTTCTCCAGACATTTATTAAAAGTATGCCTCAAGAAGCAAAAAGAGAAAATCTCGAGGAGGAACAAGCAAGCGGGCCAGCAAGCGAACCTCGCAAGTCGATGTTTGGCCGCAAACAAATAAAAATCTAAGGGACAAATGTCAGCTGCTGGGTAAGAAGTGATTCTTTGAACAATTCTTTGAGGCTACGACTATTTCGCATGATAAGTACATGCATCAGTATAAGCAGAAAAGATGAAAACATTTTGGCTTTGTTGAAAAAATAAATTTCTTTCTTCTATCCCTTACTTAACCTCTTAAAATCACGCTGTAATCACTGCCCTGACTCCGCAATACAATAATGCATAACGCTCCAGACACATACACGCTTTGCGGACCTATGTGTTAAGTTAGCCCAATGCGTTGGTATACTGTATTGGAAAGCTGGGAAAGTATGAAAGGCGAGAGTTCAAAACTCGGCCTGGCAAACACGAATTGTTTTTTTTTCTTTTCTTTTTTCCCTCTGACATGTTTTTTCTTTCTTTTTCCCCCAAGAAGCTAATTAAGTGCTTCCCATTTATAATAATTTATTATTTTGCTTGATATTCATGCATTGCGTGCATCATGTTATTAAAACCCATGCTTGTCAGGAGCCCACGTTCATTTCATAACTAGGACAACAAATGCTTTCTAGGTTTTCTTTAAAACAATTCAAATAAGAAAATGCTCGCACCACATTCTGTTGACATAGCAGTAATTATCTCAGCACTGATTGCTTTACTATGTTTCACATTTGCTGAACCATTCGACAACATTTTTCTCTTCGTCAAGTCAAGTTGTGCATTGGTCAGCGGAAATACAAACAAAAGGTTACGACCCAAGGAAGAAGGAGTGACCGATCGACCAAGTGATTGAATTCGCGCTCGCTCACTAAACTCCTATTTTGCATTCTGCAAAATAGTCGTAAAAAGTGTCCCTAACCTCTGCAAATTGAAAGGAAGTGTTATCTGTAATAGTATCACAATTCACGAGGGGAGTCTGTGTAGGCCTGTCATATCTTTTGTTTTTCTTCCGGACATAAGAAGGGCAAGAACTAAGCTTGTCAAGAACAAAAGCTAACTAGTGATGAAGACAACCGGATCAAGAACAGTTCGCATGCACATCTCTTTCTTTGAATGTCACACCGCAATTCGCATTACACATGACAACCGCTGTGAATTTTAATTAGAGTTGACAGGAACTTGTCAATGCACTGTCAGGGGTTAATCAGATTCAAAAATAGTTTTTTCTCTTTATCTTAAAAAGTAAAAAACTTTTCTTACCATTCTTTTTGCAAAATATTTATCTTAGTCTCCTCAATTTGAACAGTAAAAAAAAGATTTTTCGACAAAATCCACCTACCATGACACCTTAAATGGTTTGAACCCAGGAGTATCAGTAGTTCATATAGTGTGATCGTCTGGGTGAGGGTAGTGTTGAAAAGAACTGTTGTTAGTGACTGATGTTTCGACACCCCAAGCGGGAGTCATCTTCAGAGTCCAGTGAATAGTGTTTGTCAGGCAATGATGTTATAATTCTGGTCTGTTGAAACTGATTGGTCAGTTTAGCCATGATGGCTCAGGTTGTTGAAATGTCAGTCACTAACAACAGTTCTTTTCAGAACTATCCTCACCCGGACAATCACATTATATGAACTACAGAAGATCCATTAAATGGAGGTAACAGAGATCAACAATGAATCAAGAGCAGTTTTTATTTAAGGTCTTGCAAACTATGATTTGTTTGTTGGTTCCTTCTGCAAACATTCTATTTGATCCTTAGGTGGCTTCGTCAGCATCCCAGGGTACTTGGCATGGTTTTCAAAAAGGTGAATGTTTGAGATTAAAAGACCTAGTAGTATTTCCTAGTATATTGGGAAGTACAGTTTGTATCATGTTAATACTTGAACGTAGAGTTAATTTTTACTCCTTGTAGTGTGTATGTAATTATTGTGAAAAGAACATAATCTTCATAATGTAGTGTAATCCAGTGTATTGTAACTCTCGAATACATGTAGGTATCTAGACTGTTATCATTGACAATGTTAAGGCTACTAGCAATTTACCTTTTTTCATTTCAGGTGTATTTTCAAATATCAATAACTTACCGTACGAAAAAGTCTTTATTTTTTGTAACCACTTTTGCAGCCCTCCTTTTGTGGGGGAGTGGTGGATCTAAAATAGAATGGTGCAAACAGCACAATGAATCGACAATGATAATTTTCCATGGTGCAATAGCAATGAGTTTACAATAACAAATTGTGTCACCAGTAGATGCAGATGTTGTGTCAGGCATTATAGTTAGTGTGTCGTCAACTTGTCTTGTACTGTAACTCACTCATTCCTTTGTAATGGCGTCATGATGTTGCTGAAACATCAGAACATTTATATAATTGATTTTTAGTGCAGAGTGCACTATTGGGATGGTTATGAGGGCTGCCTGTTGCTAAGGCACTATAGCACTCAGATGCAAACTTTAATTATTCATATTAATTAATTCATAATAATTAATTACAATTGCGGCAGGGGGGGTCGGTGGGCTAGGTACCTACCTTGATTCATTAATGACATAAAAGATTTTCTTTTTCAAAATATTTCTTGCTCTACTTGTGCTGCTAATCTCTTTAGATCAAAGCTAATTGGGTCTAAATGCATGTGCAGCTTAGTTAGCATTTTTGTCCACTCTACATTGGGTGGAATATACATTTCATATGGGGTCACACACAAACGTTAAGTGCTTTTCCTTGTGGTAGAACCCAACATGAGATGCATGTGTTTTTGAATCTTTAGGGATACACAATCAATTTTGATCCCCAGAGCCACCCTGTTTTACCATGTGATGTGACCAAGGAAGACAGTTGTTTGTCTAGTAATCCAAAAATTGTCTAGTAATCCAAAATTTTAATTGTAACTATGTGTCTTTGGAATTACTCCTAGTCTGGTTAAACAAATATCATGTGTTGTTTTGAATTTACAATAGTGTGTTTGTCAAGGTCAAAAAAAGAAGGGAAATCTATTGCTTCTCCTTCGTGTCTTGGTGTTCTCTCCTTTAGTTGCCTCTGTAAAAAGATGAAAAATTTTCCCAACACACAAACAAAACCAAGAAGTTCCCAAATATTGCTGCAGACTTAAAAGCGCAAATTATTTTAATTGACTTGTTCACCAATGTATACTTCTCATCAAGAATGTTGGCCAGCTGGTGCTCTTTACCATCAAAACTACTCGTCATATTTACATTTGTAAGGAAGTTCATGCTAATTGTTTCTGTGCATCCTTACTGCACACAAAATTCACATGCCACGTCATGCATCGAGCGTGCACTCTAAGTAGTAAAGTAAACAACAATAGGGCAAATGGCCATTGCTGTAACTTTGCGTGGATTTAACATTCTTGGATGTTTGGTGACCCCTATTTTTCTTTCAGTGGTTCATTTTCTCTACCAATTTTCTACGTTTTGCGAAAAAGTGAAGAAAATCTATGGAGTGAAAGTTTTGAAAAATGCTCCATCAAATTCCATTTATTTCACCTCTTCATTTAGTTCTGCGGCTGTTTTAAATGCCTCTTTAATGGTTAAGATTTGCAAAAGTGGTGGCAATATTTGAAACTATTAACGCCACTTATTCACTTATACAAAATACTATTAGGATAGTTTGCCTCTGTTAACTTACCGTTATTATTATTATTATTATTATTATTATTATTATTATTATTATTATTATTATTATTATATGTTAATCTAAAATCCCTAGAGACCATCCTGAATTATGCATACTAATTTATCAAAATCAGCCTTATCTCTGAAACAATGCCAGTGAATATCACTTCTGAAAGAATTAAATCATTTTCCGCCTGCAGTAGAAGTTCAAAAATCTATCAATGATGTCCTTATTAATCAATGTCAAGGTTTATCAATTTGAGTGTTTTTATTGTTTCTTGAAAAGTATAAAGCTGGCAACAAGTATACATGTATTCCTGCACTCTTTGTTGATTCAATGAGTTCTTATATATCGGTACAAAAGAAAATTTGCATTTTGAGTAAAACATTTCTTCATCAAATATTTGACTCTCTTCCATTTAGCTCTAGTGGTGAAAGAAAAACAAGCACATCTTCTGTGTCCCTTTGGAGAAAACAAGGGATTCATTTTTCACACCTTCGTGAGGGAAACAAAATTTACAACTTACAAAGTTGGGGTGAAAAGCCTAATTTTTTACGTTTCCTGCCTCAACATATTATTGAATTTAAAATAAGCAAAAGTCAACATAGTACACCAGCGAAAAAAATTAAAGGCTGACGTGACAAATATTGTTGTAAGTTATTTTTGGACCTTACAGATGTCGACGTTCTCAGAGGATGAAATACAAACAAAGAGTAAATCGGGCAGGGATTCTGGGACTGACTATACCTTGCCAGAGCTATCAATCGCACTCTGCACAAATTGAAATTGTCTCACCAGTTACTTGCCTATGTTGTCAAAAGCATTATTGTTAAAACCATTATTAAAATTTGAAACAATTGAAACACTGGGTTTCATTATGATTGAGTTTCTGTGTATAAATATAGACACGGCAAAATGGTATAAAGGAGTTCGTTGATGAAAAGAAGAAAAGACTTTAAACATAGCCAGGAGTTCTGAAGTCACTCACATTGGCCTGTAAAAGGAAGAAAAAAATCTAATCATAATAACACATGGTAATCTTCTTGGGCCCACTCTTCAAAGTACTAACCCCATCGAACATTATACCTTAACTTTACTGATCTGAATAGTGTTTTGGTGTTTGGTGTTTTTTGTGGTATACTGTATTTACTACGTCAATGTTTTTCACATTGAGCACATGCAGTATTGTATTTCTAGGATCAAGAGCTCAAAAGGTAACAAAGAAAGAAGAAAACAAATTTTCAAGGCCTAATTTGAAATACGCTAGAAAACCTACCACCATAAATGCACACACTAACTGAACATCATTTTTAGATGCCTTTGATTTATGAACAATCTACATTGCCCTATATTTTCCAGAGACCAGTTGAAGCCCTGAGCTCTGTATTTTGTCAAAATTTGTTTGCATATATAATTATATAATTTATATTTCAACAAGCTCAGAATGTTTGTTTTGTATTTTTAGGGCATAAAAAGAGCAGAAATGTCCAATGCAATTGATGTGTATGTGAATGGAACAGTTGGGCAGGTAATGATGTAAGCAACAAAATCGAGACTGTAATATGTTACTGTAACCTTGATCCCACTGTTGCCACCACGCCAATGAAGAGGATACACTGCATTTACTCAAAGGTGTAATAAACACAAACTGTCATCAAAGGCGATCACATAAAACAGAAGTAATGCACAAGTGCATGCACAACATTAACAACTGCTGGGTAAAATGTAACTATAACATAGTAGTGCAAAAATAATCATGCTTATATTCCCAGTCTATCCAGTATTTAAGAGAATTATCTAAGATGTATAACAATCAATAACAATCAATGCCAATCTAGTTTTCCATAAAGTAAATCAAGTATGGCTTTGGCAACAATATGGACCATATGTTTTTTTATGTTATGATGGAATAGGTAGCATTGTTATATTGGTATTATCAAGAAAAAGTGAAAGTTTTAGCCTGCAGGAGCATCCGAAGAACCAAAAAATGTAAGGCTTGAAAACACGAGAGCTTTTGTGAAAAAACGAATGTTCATGTACTCGCCTGGAAAAATGATGATTGATTTTGCCAGTGTAGCTAGCATTACAGTTATAAATTGTAGACCACCTGCAACCACACCTTGTCAACTGCCATTGTAATTAATCTAGATATTAAGCTTCTTCCTTCAAAATTTGAAGTTTTTTCAGTGTTAAGGTGAGTGGTGTAACCTACAGTACCCACAGACACGTTAACTGTACCTACCAGTCAGCTGGCTGAGGAATTGATTCCCATTGACTAGATTCAAGGTTTTATAGGGATTTCTTTTAAACCTACTGTAGGACACTGATAAAGAGGTGTGGAAAGAGATGTTTGAAACCCCACCAGAACTGCTCAATGAGGTATGTCAATTACTTGATTTACTGATGACTGACTTATTAGTATCTCACTCCCTTATTTACTTAACTCCTTTCATGCTTACCATCTCTCATTTATTTATTTTTATCTCTTATTTATAGTACCCTCAGAAAAATCCTACATTGCCTACCTCTCTAGAAAAACCAATTTTTTGGTTCCAGCAGACAGTCCATACATTCATCCTTATTTTAACCTCTCTTCAAGGGTCATAATGGGAGCAGCTACTAAAATGTATCCTGACTGCCAAAATAACCTCTCGACTTGTCAGTTAATTAATGAATTTCGAACAGTGTATACAAAAGGTAACCAAATGTGATCCGTACCATGACGCAAGTGTCTCTGTTTCTGTTAAGTTTCTATTTTACTGATATATTTTGATTGTGTTACCTACAGTTCATATGCTAAAATAAGCATTTTTAAGAAAAGAAATGTTGTACCTCTGAAAAAGTGTCATGCGACACTCGTACCTCCCCATGCATAACGGCCACCTCGAGAGGTTATGAACTAGCAATAGTTAATAAGAATATTAGATAATGCAGATTTTCAGTACATTAACGATGTATTTTCTCCACACAGCATTATAATGATGCTTCGCATCTTTTCCATAAAAAATCTTGGTGGCTGTTATTTCTTAGACAGTAAAATTTTCAGTCTCCTGCTTACATTCTATATTGGGGGCAATTCCTTATTATTGCCTATTTTTACGGGTGCTGTTTTTTCCAAATGGCGAAATTTAATGCTTGGCAAAATTAACCAAGTACAAAAAAAATGTTACAGAAAGAAAAAATGTTACAGAAGAAAGCAATTGTCGATTGCTATCAATAATATTGATATCTGCAATCGATAACACACAGAAACAGTTTTCCGTCAATCGACAACCATACAATCCATAATCAACAAGAAGTTGAAGCAACTTATAGCCGCGCTTTTTTAACCCCTCTGTTTGCGCTCATAAAAACCATACGTGATATCTGACCACTGCAGCTGAGAAAATTACCCTATTTCCGGTCATCATTTTTCAGCGGGGAATGGGGAATTTTATAGATTCCCGCTTTTAAAGACTCCATTTTAAAGGGAACCTCCACTATTTTAACAAGTAACGCCTAAAATGTTTAAAATGTACTTATTAGAAGATCTGAAATAAAAAAAATGTCTCACCTAACGAAATAATTTTTTTATCGGCTTCTAAAAATCGGCCCTATAGCCCGTTTAAAATTCCCGGGACCGCCATCTTGAATGGCGCGCAATGCACTACGGGCTGATGACGTATCGTGGTTGCTTCGTACAGTCAAAATACAGCAATGTGTAGCCTTTGGTTGCAGCAGCCAAGCAAAAAACAGAAAAGAT
>Ga0126337_10002003_pt1 | contig 12729 bp, 7 predicted proteins | sample DipCmetagenome_FD_92527 | JGI IMG/M metagenome (GOLD analysis project Ga0126337, IMG submission 92527) | Coral microbial communities from La Bocana,Puerto Morelos, Mexico - Diploria C A metagenome | ecosystem: Host-associated > Invertebrates > Cnidaria > Coral | place: La Bocana,Puerto Morelos... | reverse complement strand
CACGCAAAGTCAAAGCGATGGCCATTTGCCCTATTATTGTTCACTTTACTACTTAACGCGCGCGCTCGATGCATGACGTGGCATGTGAATTTCGTGCGCAGTAAGGATGCGCAGAAACAATTAACGCGAACGTCCTTAATTTTTAATTCCGTGAAACTGAATGAACGGTAAAAGAAGGAACAACCAAACGAGCCCAGAGGCGCGAGAAAGTCTCTTGGGCTGTCCATGCGTCGTGCGAGAATCATCCTTAGAAGAACTGGAACTTAGGTACAAGGCCTATATGGGGGATTCACTCACTTACCTCGATAAACTCTTGCTTTCCGTAATTAATTCACCATTTTCAAGTTCGTTATTTTCAAGGTAGGAAAAAAAGGAAAACCTTTCTCATTTCCCAACTTTTTTCTAACCCCGCTAGTTGTCTTGAGAAGCATAAAAGGCAAATTTGGAATATCTTTGTTCAGTAGCAGTAGTGTGGTTATTCAGGGAAGGGATATGATTTATCTTGATACTATGCTGTACAAAATAGAGCCAATCATAACACAGGAAAGCCGTTGTTTATTCGACTGCACCAACCTTCCCATCATGGGCCGCGCGAGAATTACATTGACTGTGTTGGCCACACTACATTTTTCATAGCATGGTATAAAAAGGTTATGCAACACTCTCCTGTCAAATACGTTGTACCATGGAATATCCTACTTGTCACTTTTATTTCCTGATATGCGCAATCACACACTCGTGTATATCGAGAAAATAGAAGAACCTCGTGGTACATTACATGTTGTAGCACTCTAAAGCGTTACATAACCAGCAAAGAGATAATGGATTTGTTTACCTTAGGTGACTTGTCGTCGTCCAAGAGGAAAGACCACGCAGATTTCCCTTTGGAAAAAGATAGCCTGTAGATTGTGGTAAAGTAATCTACTGAGTCGTTTTTGAAGCCTTGAATTGCGATCCCACATACATCATAAAGATGACCTAAAGATACTTGAAGATACTCGTTGGGTGGATTCTGACTGGTGCACCATGCTCCCCCGTCATTATCTAAGACAGCGTCGCTTGGCGAGTGACCTGGATCAGTTGACGAGGCTGAGTACGTAACGCCGCTGATTATATTATCAAAGCAATTTCCTGTAAACAGAAATTAAAAAAACGATCCTTGAAGTCTATTTTGCTTGTTCAGGTAATCAATGAAATTTTTCATGATGTCTGTACTCTCGGATTCAAAAAGGTAACCTTAACTTTCAAAGGCAGCGAAATTTGGACAATTTTTCTTTTGCCGAAAAAACTTTTATAAAGAAGTCAGTTATACCAACATGAAAAAGAATCAACTCTTTAAAATTAGTTTTGTACGAATTGAGGCGCTCAAGACACGAAAATCTAACGATCTCCGAGAGATCTCCGAGAGACATCGAGTTCTGATTTAAAAATGTCCAGAATACAGCCATGTAATTATAAGTACGAAACCGGAATTAGGCCACGATTTAGTCGATGCAAACGTCAGAGGATTAGACTCGTCAAGTGAACAAGATAGCATCACGATATAAACAAAAAAAATCGACTACATGGATTGGTGAGGCTTTCTGGATACGTTTGAGACTACTGCTCAAAGATAAGTAACAAATTAGTGAAAAAAATTATTTGCTTCAAGGATGTTCGTCGTCGATGCTTGGCCTTAAAATTACGACATTTGGTACACCTTCGAAGGTTTTCGGGCTTAAATTCGAAACCCAGCTTAGCCATTAGGAAAAATTATGCTCTAAGAGGTTTTTGCTGTAGTTTGATGGTAGCACGAAGACAAGATGAAGCCACATGATTAAAATCGATTAAAATCCCTTCTTTTATCAATACTTTCCTCCTTTTTATCAAAATGATCTATCCCCTACATTTCTTCTCTTCCAAGGCTCATGCCACAGGTTTGGAACAATTGCTACAATTAAAACTGCACAACACTTATATTTGCACTAATACTCTGTTGTTCTCAATGGGAAGCTCGCCAATTATGACGTCACAAATTCCAGTTCCGACAATTTTCCGAAGTTTGCAAGAACTGTTCCGTTTATAATGCGAATAGCTGTTTTAAACGTCGAATATCTCGGCAGCATTTTGACTAAATCATGTAAAGCTTTGGATTGTGATTATTGGATTTTAGAATCTTTTACAGTTTTAACCTAAAATCAAACTAGACCTAATCTCGTTGCACGAAGATTCCCTAGCTTCATGACGCTTACCTTCAACGAAAGGGGGTCTTTCATAAGGGTTTTCAGTCTTTCACATTTCACTAAATCAGTTTTAAAATATTTTGTTCCTTACCTTTTACCAGGATGCATTTCTCAGTCAACATCATAAAAATCGCCATCAAAGCCAGTTTTTTCATTTTCGCTTGTTTGTCTTCAAAAACTATAATGACATGCCAACTGTAAGGAAGAGGAATCGTTATACATTTTTAAGGGTTATTACCATAGGTTATTAGGGTGTTAATCAGAATTGCGACTTTGCCGTAATTTTCGTTTCCCCAGTAAATTCTGATTATTTTTTAACTTAAGGGTATTTTTCTCCCCTCGCCCCTCCCCTTGCGATACTTATTGCGGGAATCTATTGCAAGGCACCGGCAAGCTACTCGGGCCCAATGGAACCCAGGTGGGGTTTGAATTTAACCTTTAGATCCTGATCTGGTGCAGATTGTTAGATAAGTTGCAAAAAACCTGCGTTAACAGACTTAACTCCAACGAAGTAAGCTGGCACGGCAAATTCCTAAAATACATTTTACCTTTCTCACATGCTTGAGACATTGAAAGCAATCATTGATTTCCAAACTGTCTTTTGAAACCCGGAAATTTCCTTGCAGTAATATGACACTTTTAAACGGATGCGTGAAAAGAATAAAGTAAAACACTGAGGGCCTGATAATTTGGATGAACAACGAACATTCGGCAAGGGACAAAAATAATATTTGTTTTTCTCTTATACATTACAATGTTATTCGTCTTTGTTTATGGCAACGATTTTCGCGAAAGTTCGAAATAAAGCTGAAAAAGAGAGCCAGCATTTAATACACTAACACGCTCAAATTTGCCAAATCTAAAGAATGAGGTTTTAATCTCTTTGTTTTTGGTCAAGGAAAAAGTCATTCGAGGACTACTTGGCTCGACTGCATTCTAGTTGGTTTTCATATTGATGTGATATTTTTAGCTTAATTAAGGTTGCGACCTAAGAGATGCGTACAAGGTATTTTAAAAACTGAATATTTTAAGCCTTGTGATTGCCAAAAAGCCGACGAGTGACGTGCTTCTTTATCTTTGTATTTCAAAAAAATGCACCTGGACTGCAAAACATTAATTTGGTGATTTTCATATGACTGCATTAAAATTTTAAACTCTTAGTCAGGCTACAAAGGTATTCTTCTTATATGTTCTTATATGTCCTCTACCTCTATGTTATTCCAGCAACAATTCAGCGAATGCACAAACGCTATAAGATATTTTATAACCTAGATAAAGCCATTCTACCTGATTGCTGTCTTCCAAACAAATGTTTTACCTGTTTCTATCGAGTTTAGTAGAGCAGTCTACTAAGTTATGCAAATGCTGTAAGCGGGTTGGCTGCGCTATCGGTTAGAGGTTGTTTACAAAATCGCTGCATTTTCTAGTTTAACCGGAGTCCCCGGAATGCTTCAAATACAAATAATAAAAGAATAATTGAAGGCATTATTGGTGGGAACATTGCACAAAGGAATTATGCTACAAAATTAAATTGTTCGCTCTTAATGGCTATAGCAACTTACGGCGACATAGCCGTGTAGCCTTAGCATGATCACTGCATACTGCAAAGCAGCTGCGATCATCTCAAAATTATTTCCACAATAATGAAACGGTCATAAAAAATTTTAATGCTAATCTAACTTAGTTGTATTGTTATGATTTCTTTCGAATATTTGTCAACCTTCATGCTTTATTCAAGGTACTTAATCGCAATGCAATTAGTAATACACGCTACGGTATATTTAGCTATTAATAAGGAATTGTTTTTCCAATGCCATGTACCTGCTTGTAACTGTAAGGTTGTAACGTTTCAGTAAATAAATTGTAGTGAATCACAACGAGCTAAAAAAATGCTAGAGACATTTCTTGTGTACCGATTTCTCAAAATAAAGAATGTCACTATTCGGTATCATTGCCCAACGCACATACGAGACAAATATGGCAACAAATATAGATGACAAATATGTAGTAGTAGTAGTAGTAGTAACTTTATTTAAACACGGTAAATTCATAAATTTATTATGGTAATTGACTTAGCCCTCAATCAGCATAGTGTAAACATTACAGAATAGACGGACCTCGCAGTCTACATGGCAAACTAAGTCCAGTACCTCAGCTTAACGTGTGGAAAGCATTTTTTTCATTCCAAAAATTCACAAACAAATGTATATGCTGAAGAAACCACTCTTTAAAATCGGTGAGTTTTTTGAAGCTATGGCGACCACTAAATTAAACAACAACAGTATCTCTTGCCACGATTCAGTTACCGACACAAATCAGTCCAAATTGTAATTACAATTTCTCTTCAGCATAGGATTACTGACAGTAGCCAAACGCACAAACAAAGGACAACTGACATGAAAGCTTCACTGCTAATCTATTTTTACTAACAATTAATACGCAGTCTTTATTTTCAAATTAAGATAGAAACTACATTTACTCGAGTTTAACGCTTAAAGCGAGCATCAGTCTTTATCTTCCACCTCTTCTCTGAAAATTGACCTTTTAACTTTCAGGCTTTGCTATCAAGACCATTTATTTTTTTTATTACTTTTCTGGTAGCCACGATAAGAACTATGATATGCTAGTCTTTCGTCGATCAACTGTTTTCGCATGTTTCTGAATTTTGATGAATTTCCATTTAAATTGACATTCTTTGTAGTCAAGACAGTTTTACGAATTTTTGTTCGCGATATTGTGGTCCAAAACAAAAATAACATTTGCATTCACATACAAAGGAACACTGGGATTGTTTTGAAATCGTTTCATTTTAACAGCAGTGTCCTGAAGCTGTTGCGATGTCAAATTCAATAGGATTATTGTCCTTCGAGAAAATAAATCATGGGCTCCTTCGTACTCTTAATTCCGTTCCCATAAAGCTTGTTGAAATGATGTATTAACTGGCACCAGGATCGTTAATCGCACTTTTCTCGGACAACGATAAATGGCTGAAGTCCAGTAAAATCGCATTTCATAAAGAGTTTCCTTGATAGACCAGCTGGTTACGTTCACACTGCGTTAACCAGCATCTGTCCGCAACGTGTAAGCTCACAATCTAGTCCAAATACGGCTGGTTGCTAACGAATTAAGTCTAAAGAAATTTAATTGAGGTCCGGAGTTACCAACAAGGTCAGCGGAGTGTTACGAACTGCATACTCAAAAAATAACTTCAAACTTCTGGAGAAATTTAGTATAATTACGGGATTTCACCAATCAATTTTATACCAGATCAAAAAGATAATTTGAAAGCAATGGTGAACTTATCAGAATCCTGAAAGCAACCTGGTTTATTACCTCGTATATATCAAAACATTCATAGTGTTGTTACCTCGTTAGTTGAACCAAGAAAGCAAAACGTCCCTTCCACGCAAGTGCAGGTCTGCCGGTGGTTTTCGTCGCACAATGATACGAGATGATTTCAATTTTAAACTTTCACATTCTGAATAGCGTTTTAAAATATATGCGGGGGAAACAATGATCGTGTTTGATGGAATCAATTTGACGAAGACGCGTCAACAAAACGCAGTTATGATTCAAGCATTTTCGCAGCCTACTCCGATAGTAATGGTTTTTTCTTCTAATGCACAATTATATCATACGCCTATAAGTATTTGTAAATAACTTTATGCGTTAAACTGATCTTCTTCTTGGTTTTCTTACATACTACTCTTCAATGTATCACTGCATTGAAAACTAGAAATTAATGCGCTTGACTCTGACTTGTTTTGGATCAAAATTTGATTCACCGAAATTGCTTAACTTTTTCTCAGTGGCACCTAGTGACAGAATTTCTCATTCGTTCAACAACTCTACTATTCGGGAACATTTGAAGACCGATGTGTCCCATCCTTGCCTCAAGGTACTGACAATCAACAACACAACAATTGATGAGCTGAGAACTGATTATTCACTGCATATTTCGTTCGGAATGTTCGCGACTTTCGGATTACGAGAACGAAGTGTTCGACATCGATACCGCTCAGGGATCCAAACCCAAACATACCGGAAACTGATTAAATGTCTAAAATGATAAGGAGATCCTAGCCATTATATTCTCGTGAGTCAATCAAATAAGTCTGATTGCACGACACTTTTTTGTGAATACTAATTTTAGCTGAAACACAGCTGGTTGGGCTTTTTCATGAATGGAGAGCTTTTCTCACTTACCTGTCTTACCTGACGGAGTGCCGCGGGGAATAAGTTTTGCTCTCCTTTCCAGCGAACAGAACTTGAGAATGCTAGGTTTTTCTTGTAGAAATATTTCAGATGCGTGTCCGCAGTTCAAAACGTCAGGTGGCGCACAATGGCCGATCTGCTTCGCTAGTGATGAATAAGTTAATAATCATCTTCAATGGTATAAGGCATTCAGGGTTCAACTCAGGTGGTCGGAAACGAACATTGAAAGCAGCGTGAATTTTCAAGTTCTGTTTAATGAGCTCTTGATAAGAAAAAAAAGTATATTAGCTTTTCAAAGCAGGAAATCCTTGTTTTTTTCACCAGTGCATGAATCTCGTTTAGTATTTTTGATGTAATAACGCTGTAACGGTAGTATCATAATGATTTTTTTCTGTGGGAGGGTTGGGGGTACGTAAAACAAACGAACCGGAACAAAATGTGCAGCACTATTGTTGTGGCTCTTCACAACTAAAAAAAAAACAATAGAAAGTCAAGATGATTTGTTTCTTGCTTCACTTGATCTGCTTAGTAACTGCTGTACAATCGTGTATTTTTAAATCTGTCTTACACGCAGCTAGCAATCAAAGAAGCGAGATAAACACTGTTGTGAACAAACAAGTCGCAATAAACGCGTAGGTAGAAAAAGACGAATGCATGCACGAAATTTTGTTGAAGTAGTTGTTTTTTTGAACGTGTATCTCAAAACCCTATGAACAGCCATAGATCGTAAATTATGTAATTTGTTAAAACTGTCCTGGGCAATTTTCTAGGGGGTTTTCAAGCTTAAGATAGAATTTGGCTCGAGAGCAGGATTAAGGTTGAGCGAAGGTAGGCGCGGTGGCCCCGTGATTAATGCGTTTGCCTCTGAGTCGAGCGGTCCGTGTTCGAGCCCTAGACAGGCTCATCGCGTTGTCTTCTTGAGCAAGAGTACCTCTCCTCACCCAGGAAGTAGAAGTAAATGTTCTGAACATGCCGTAGCCGCTAAAAATTTATCTACTCGCTCTTCTATCTAAAGAAAAAATAAATTACAACCATACATTATTATTAATCGCTTATGTAAAATAAAAACAATGAAGAATTTACTTGAAAACAATCATCTTTGTAAGTCCGTTTTGTTTCATGCTGAATTCTATCCCCATGTAGTAATGAGATCCTTAATGGTGGCTATTGAACCATTCTGGCCTGAGTGTAGCCGCGTTATCCAGCTAGGAATTATATTTGCTACTTTAAAAATTGAAGTTTTGAGTCAAAAGTACCAATGCTTCAGCTGGCTCATTGTGGTAGACGTTTGAAGTAACACCTACATCAATAATTTTTGCTTTAATGAATAATAAAGCTCCATTGCAATTCAGTAGGCAAAGAAGGCTGCCTGACGATTTCAAAAGCTGCAAATGGACACTGAAAGGAAACAAAATAATTTTGTTTCCTTTCCTATCAAGTTGATAGCTTCCTTTCAGTTACTAGAGACAATTTACTTCAAAACTAGCTGAATTTATCTATGTATCAGTACAAGTTCATTTGGGCATAAAATGAAAAGAATATTCTTTAAGAGTCGGGTGTTAAATTACCTCAAAACGGCCAACGTGTTTTGAAAAGGTTGGTTCATTCAGAAGTTCTTCAGAAGCTAGTTTGGTGATCCGTTCCGCGTAAGAATGTTGTATTTTCTTTTCGCTCATGGCATAACGCACAGCTAGCAGTGGAGCCAGATGAATATCGTCATGCAGTTATTTTTTTTTCCTAGAGAGAAACAGACTTCCCAAGAAAAACGAATTGACAACAGAATAAACTTTATACTTGTTAATCCTGAATGGCGCTAAGCTTTTTTCAAATTGCAATGACTCGAAAGAAAGCCTCTACCACGTAAACGATCAAGATAATTTTTTCCTTTGGTTTATTAACATTTAATAAAGATTTAGTGATAATAAACTGACACAGTGCCTGAAGAAGGACAACTTGGCAAGGCGATTACTACCTTGGCATTTCTTTTGTACACTCTTTAACATGCTCAAAAGAAACTTCTATCTTGATAAGTTGCCAAAGAGATATTCTCAAATAAGTTTCTGGTGTGTTCCCATCTTTTCGATTAATTTTTCGAGGTAATTTGGGACTTATGAGCCGTCGAAGCGGTCACATTCTTTTACTTGAAAGTTCTTTACGAATTCTACCTACCTTTTTCAATTGATTTTACAGTCGGTCCATTATTTGACTTTCTTTGGTTGCTACAAATAATTCACTTACTGTTGTATATTGGACAATGGCTTTAAATGACTTTGAACTTTTCATTCTTCTACAAAAACAAGATCTTGACCATTTTTAATGGATATTTGTTATCATTAGGCTGTTTGCGGGAAATCTTTTTCCCAAAATATGCTTCGGATTCTTTGATCCCACTTTACAGAAAGGGCCTGTTTTAGTACAGATCACACTCTAAGAACATAATGTGTTGACAGTTCTTTTTAACAAAGCCAACACATTTTACCGGGCTGTAGTGCCAACCCATTAAAATGACCCTCTAGAACATCGAATAGTGTGAGTGACGGCTAGCAAATGAAATTATCTCTTACAATTTTATGTATGGAAACTCGATCAGGTTTCCAAATTTCCGCGTTGCTTTCAGTAGATAAATAGCAAGCGAGATGATAATTCCTTTCTAGTGTGCGAAAGCCTTTCTGCTGTAACAGTGATTCAATCACGTATCAACCTGCGCGCGCGATAAACAGATCCCAACAGAGTAAGATGTATGAGCCGTCGACAGGAGAGCAGATCCTTCGAGATGCTTTCATATTCATCCTGATGTTTTTCATTGTGGTGGGAAATACTCTTATAATCGCAGCGTTCGTGAAGAACATGAGGTTACGGACGAGCGCCAACGTGTTCATTGTGGGTTTAGCCTTATCCGATTGGCTTGTGGGAGCTATTGCCGTTCCCTTATATGTTGTAACTTTGAGGAGAGACAGCTCCGGTACACTCTTAACCAGGTTCTACATGTCGCTTGATATATTTAGCGGTACTGCCTCAGTCTTCCATTTGGTATCCGTCACAGTGGAAAGGTACATCGCCATTTCGAAACCATTCCTGCATCGGCGCCTTTCTGTCGGCTTTTATTATTGTGTTTTGGGCGTGGTCTGGGTATTGTCTCTGTTCCTTTCATGTATCGATTTCGCCCTGACACCAAGCGTCAGCGGAAAATATCCCTTCTATGTTCTTTTAACAGTGTTTTTCTTAGCGTTGCTTGTCATTTCTCTGTTAAACGTGCTCATTTTCAAGATCGCCAGGTCCTTGGTTCGCAACACAGTAGAGCCTGCAGTTGATCAGGGCGTAACCAGAGCAAGCTTCAGAAGGAAAATTCGTCGCGAGCGAAGAACAGCAATGACGTTAGCAATGTTCTGCTGCACGTTTTTCGTGACCTGGCTCCCTCACGTGATAGGCGTGCTCGTTTTCACGTTCTGTTTCCCCTGTCATTTGGCCCCGGTGAATATAGGCCGTGTAGGCGCGTTCGTCAAATGCATGCAATACAGCAACAGCGCGTTCAATCCATTTCTGTTTGCGTTTCACGATGCCGAGATGAGAAAGACAATTATGTCGTTGGTGAGTAGTTGCTGGAATTCTGTCCAACCGTACGTAACCTTTCGATCAAGTATTGCAACGACGCCGACACTAACAAGCTAAAAAAAACAAAAACATCAATGGTGCTGCTATGAAATGAACGTGTACATGTAAATGTTCAGGTCTTGGGGCTGAACAACTCCCTCTACCTTGTATGCCATCCTCTCCATCCCTTGAGCTTTTTCATGTAAACTTACTAACGTCTAATCCATGGCATTGTACATTGAAACGATATAAACAGTAAACAAGTTTTTGAGGCGACATTTTCAGTCAGAGCTGCTTTGTAACATACTATCTTAGACCTTTGAGCCTTTTACTGTCAGGCGAACTATAAACCACTTACCAAAACCCTGCTTTGGTGGTGTTGCTTGAAATAATTTTACCCCTTCAGGAGGTAACAATTCTGAAGCAACATCTCATTGGTCAATAACTCACAAAACCTGTACGCTAACAGAAGATTGTTAAAGTAGTCGTTGTTATGGGACGGAGTGCACGCCCATAGAGCGAGGGTGTGGTGCCTGAGGCAATACCGACAATTTCATCACTCTCGGACTGATCATAAAGAGATGCAGGAGAGATGGGGAGGCTGAATAAGGTCCTCTTCGGCTATTCCTGAACTGAAGATAGACTTCTTAATATGTTTTCTCTTAAGTCAAAACATTTATCTTCTAAACTTGTCTCCTTAACCAGAACGCATTCGCGCTCCTTTGTGGAGATTACGACTGTAAAATACCAACAGAGAAAAAAGAGAAATTCCGTATTCACTTCAGTGCTACTGCAATGTCACCTGATCAGAATTTCTATGAATTATGCCCCACACAGGCAACCGCCTGATATCATCAACTGCCACAAACCCAAAATGTTAATGTGGATAACAATTCTTCCCAAGAGGCGATCCACGAACTGAACAGACGTATGGCAACTTGGAATCATGAGTCCATCTAGTGATAGGCTACTGGTTTTAATAATAATAATAATAATAATAATAATAATAATAATAATAATAATAATAATAATAATAATAATAGAAACAAAATTAATACTTCTGTCCAACAATCCATCAGATTTAAGAACCAATCAAAATGCGAGAATAATTTGATAATTTGATCACAGATGACGTCGAGAAAGTGACACACGTAGCGATACTCCGAGTGTGGTATCACAGATGTTTTTTTTCACATTTTGACGTCCTCTCTGATCTGTTACTGAACAGAAGCACGGCAACAAGGAATCTATTTGTTTTGTATAATAAAGAACAAACTATGCAAGAAAGCTTTTTTATTTCAAAATCAACGTACCTCAAAAGCCGGGCCTGTTCCCACTATGACAAACACGAACTTGATAGCAATTTGACGTGTTCTACTCTCTATACAAAATAAAGCAATCTGCGTAGCTAAGAATTGTGATTGGCTCAGGAAAAATCACGCCGCTGTCAAAATCGAGCGTTCCTTGCTGTGGAAACAGAAAACTTACAGCAAAAGTGAATTAAGGGATCAGTAAGGGGAAAATTTGCCATTTTGCATAATTTTACTCGTTTTGAATGGTTAGATAAATCTTAAGGTGATCTTTAACATAAAAAACACACTCCTCGAAAAAATATTATATTGGGCGAGAAAGATTTTTTTGCATATTAATTACTTAATTGAGAGTTGACAAGTTCTGTCAAATGAATCATTATCGAGGCAGGGTGTCACATGACATCAATAATTATAACATGTTAAGTTTGACCATGCATGGTTTGACACGGGATTTCGCGCGCAATCAGATCATGCACGGATGTCTTCGAGGAAGAAAAAGCGATCTTGGCCGTTTTCATCGGCTAAAGGAAGGCCAAAGAAGGTAAAAAACACTTATGACAAGGAGTGGGCCGCGGAAAGGGACAAAGGGTCTTTTAACATCAAGAAAAATTGTTGGATGAACTCGATCGCGATCACGAAGCCAGCGAGCAAGCCGAAATGAGCGCAAGTCGCCGTAAAATACAGTTGCAAGAAACTGTCGAAGCAGAGGAAATTGTTGAAGAGAAGTGGACAAAGTTGAAAGGCAGATCAATTGTTTCGGCATGTCGCTTTTGTCAATGCCAAAATAAAAGCTGCCCATCCCAAAGCACTAATTCAGCCGCCGTTTAAATACTAGACATTTAGTTATCGACAACTAAGCAGTGTCCCTTTTCGAAAAGGTAAAATGCTCGGGAAAATGCTTGCAGATGGATAATTTTAGCTAAGAGCTAAATATCTCCTTTCACCTAGCACTTCTTAATTACAAAAAAGTGCTTTTTTGCAGAAACCTTTAAAGTGCTACTGCGACGAAAATATACTTTTTCTAATCTCTCCAGATATCAAAACTACAACACCCAAATAGTAGTTGTGCCAAATCTTAAGTCAAAATTCCAAAGAGAAGTCCGATAAATATTCCTGTAATTTCGCGCTCAAACCGTCCGCCATTACTCGAATTAGAAAAGTCCGAGTTTGAAAGAAGGATTGGGTCGAGAACGGAACTGACGTCATAGTCACAACCAAAACACTAAAAACGTGGCTAATTCCTTGGCTAATTCAGTATAAAGAGTGAAGTTTTCGTTGAGAAAAATGGGTGTATTTTGATCTGCGAAAAACTACTAAGTAGTTGTTGTTTTCGGCGTGTTCTTGCGGCATTATGAGCCGCTGTGTTGTCCAAGGTTGTAGTAATTCAT
>Ga0126337_10002002_pt1 | contig 12730 bp, 8 predicted proteins | sample DipCmetagenome_FD_92527 | JGI IMG/M metagenome (GOLD analysis project Ga0126337, IMG submission 92527) | Coral microbial communities from La Bocana,Puerto Morelos, Mexico - Diploria C A metagenome | ecosystem: Host-associated > Invertebrates > Cnidaria > Coral | place: La Bocana,Puerto Morelos... | reverse complement strand
GCTTTATAACTCGTTACGGTGGCCAATTTACATTTTCAACTTAGTTGATATAACCAAATTACCTTGTTACCCCCACCGACGCAGCACCACAGTTTCTTTAGAAACTTTCACCCTTTATCTATTTTCATAAGAAATGTTTTCATAAGACTCGTTTTGAAACAGAGGCACTTTGCTGTATACCTTTTGTTTACATTTCTATCTCATTAATATTCATGTTTTCGATTATCCGGACTATTTACCGAGGTCCCGACGAGTCCGGATAATCGAGGTTCGACTGTAACTCGAAAATGGCCTATTCTTTTTATTTTATAAGCTAAAAGTTTTAAGGTTTTCACCGGCACCTAAAGGTAATTCTGTCCATGGCATATTGTAGCACCTTCCTCAACTGGTGGAATATAAAGTCAACTCCATATCTTGCTTACTGTCAATAGTTAAACCTCTGTTTAGATACTGAAAGCGTAATACATGTGGCTGCGCTCCGTCACTAATACCGCGTTCCCCAATAGAAGAGAAGCGTGTATGTCGAGAGTGTATTTTCTTGCAACCAGAACATAACAGGCGTTTGAAACCCGCCTTGTAATCTCGATTGGTAAAGCAGCAAATCCAGGGATTTACACAGGAGTTCAACATAGCGAGAACTATAGTGAAGTGGTGTAGCGGAGTCTCCACCCTGGTGATGTCAAACGCGGAGAGCGTGTAGAAAACTTGATTTGGAAGCCAAGATATAGTTAGTAAAAATGCTACTGTAGCACACATGCGCGTGAGCTTTTTTCGAGTGTTACGAAATTGTTCGTTGCGTTCTGCGGGTGATCGTTTGAGGACTTTGGCGACATGAAAAAATGACAACCAAGTTATGGCCGTTGGTATAAAGAATGTTAGTGTTGTATAACTTGGTATTAATATCTCCTTGGGATATGAAATTCCACTCCATTCGCATCGCAAAGACATATCGTTCAGATTGGCTTTAACTGGCTTTGATCCATTAGCAATACCGCTTATAAGCCAGATGATGGCAATGTAGATGTAAATGCGTTTCCGCGTAAATTTCATTTTGTAGTCGATTGGTTTTACAACAGAGTACCACCGCTCAAGGGCTAAGGCTACTATTGTCAGTACTGAGACCTTACCAAACACAAATACAAAGTACTGGGTACTAATTAAGCGGCAAAACAACTCCCCGCCCAAACCGTGAGGTGCTGGGAAGGAACTGAGTCCAATAATGTAACCAGGTGTTGCAACGATGAAGAGACCTAGGAGAAAAAAAAATTCAGCTGTTGTTCATTATCATTTATATTCTTATAACGTATAAATCTAGCGTTTTATCACAAATGCTGTTCGATGATTGGCTGCGCTACTTTCTAGCTTTCTATTCTGTTGTATTTAGTATGAAGCCTACCAGTGTCGAGCTGGCGGCCGCTTCTTTGCGTTTTCGAAGTGTTTGTGGAGAGGATTTAGATAAAGTTTAGAACGACTAGCAGATTAATACTAGCACAATTGAATTATTCGCCCTTGATTTCTATGCGTGTTGACTCGGGCTGCTTCCTCGTCAACAGTTACGAGTTGTAGTTCGCCACCAAATTTTCTCCGATTCCTTTTGGTTTAAATTCGCCAAATATAAACAGTTTAAATTGTATAAAGTGGGCCTTTGACTGTTTTCTTTTTTAAATTTTACATTTACAGGCACGACTTTCATCTTAAAAGTTTAAAATAATTCGATGTGATTTTTAAGCTGGCGCGCCGAAGAAAATTTAGTGGAGAACATTGAGACAGCCGAGTGTCACAGAAACATTTTCACGGGCGAGTACTATCCACCCGGATAATTACATCGGACGGGCACTATTCAAACAATTGTGTGTTTCTGTCGAAGAACCACCGGCTGATAGTTGCCCCGCGGCAATTTGATGTTCTTAAAACAAACGGGGTTACCGAAAATAAGCAATGCAATTGAAATTATATTAAAAGGTTTCTTTTTTGTTTCATTTTTCAAATTTTGCATTTGGCCTTCGCGGCTTTTGTCTAAAAAAGTTAGAACTGACAGAACTCAGTATGATTCAAAATGAACTGGCGCGCGGAAGGAAATTTAGCGGTGAACAATAAAGACAATAGAGTGTTTACATCTCAGAACTATCGGTCTAATAGTTGCCGCTTGGAAATTTGATTTTCTCAAAACAGGACGGTATATTTGCCCTTGAAACTTCACTTCTCGGGTAAATATTATTTTTAAGAACATCAAATTTCCGTGGGGCAACTATCAACCGATAGTTTATCGACAGAAACACTCTATTGTTCAAATAGAAATCTCGAGCTTAATATTTAATTGCTTCATTTTGTCTGTCAATGTAGCTGGATCACCACAAACAATAAAATGGGCAACGAAATAAGCCTCGTCAACTACTAAAATGTGTATGTGCCCCTTTTGTGTTGTATTCATGATAATAACTACTCTACTCGAAGTGCATCCATTTAACTCTTAAACCCAAGTTCTTGTTGAATAAATAGAAGAACATTTTGCCCAACTGTATTCGTATGACATTCCCGTGTTTTTACGCAAAAAGCCAACGAAAACACTCGTCAAAAGTGCACTTTACCGAATATTATTTTTCTCAATACTAAGTAGCATCAACCATTACTTTTTCGATTTTCTATACATTAACTCTTCCTCTCTATTTCTTTTTCTTTTCATTTTATTCTAAAATAAATTTACAAGCAAAGGGCATACAATTAGTTTTACTATATCTCGCCCTTTCCATTTTCCTTCGTAGAATCTGTTTGCCTAAACGTTTGTATTCTTATATTAAATGCAAAATATAAAAATAAATGTTCACATTTTTTTGTTTCATTTACAGTCCTTCAGACGATAAACCGTGCAAAGCACAGACAACGTTGCTAAATTTCAAACCTTTTCTGCTTCGTTCCTTCTTTGGCATTAACGACTAACTAATGCACAAGCACAAGCGTAAACCGACATACGCAGACGCAGTAAGATGTTGATAATAAGCATCTTTGTTAGAAAAATTCCCAACAAAAGGTGCTAATTATCGACATCCTAATGCGTCCGCGCATGTCGACGTTTCCTAATGCTTGTGCGCTAGTGAAAACCACCCTTAAGTTCCTTACAGGAAGACAACAAGTTCAATCATAGTACCCTTTAGTTTTTGTTTCGCATTAATTTTGTTAAAACGACCTTATCTTGCGGTTGCTTTCCGTTTGACATTAAGTTTTCGTAGACTGTCTAAACTCGTTCCCAATTACCCTCGAGGTATATTTCATTTTTATATTTAGCATGCGTTTAAAAATCGCCCACCTTGGCGATTTTATTAAAACCCAACTCAAGTTTTAATATCTGAAATGCTTGTGATCCAACTATTGAACGGCTTCATTGAAAAACAACACTGTTGTTGTCTGTAGACTATGGTTCCATGTTAAGACACTTTTACAAATAGAACCGGCACCCTGCTCAGACGTTCATCACCCCACGATCTTAACTTCTCGTTTCTTAAGATTACAACTAAAAGCACGTTTCAAACAACATATTGCATTAATTTTGTAGTTAATTGCTCGTTTTCAAATCATTTCGTTTTTACTGCGTTGTAAAGCTTTACCTGACAGATCGTTTACTTCCTTCCTTTTAATTAAATTTTGCAGCCGACAGTAGACTTAGAGTGTGTGAATAGAATATTTTACCATTAAGTCAAGTGGAAGCAGCGGAGCTTCCTGCTTCAAATTGTTATCTAGAGCATGTCTTACTATAGTAACTGTCTTGCTAGTCTAGTGTAAGAAGAACATGCCAAACATATCAGGTGTAAATCGTTTGTATTAGATTTGCACTTACCAGTTAACAAGTCAGTAAGAGCCAAACTGAAAATCAGGAGATTGTACGATGACCTTAGGAATCGGCGACGCTGGAGTATTACAACACAAAAAAAACCATTTCCAAGAAACGCCATCACTGCAATAATAGTAAAAAGGACCTGAAGTATTGCATGCGGGCTGGCTTGGCTTGAGCTCGTGTCTTTTCCAAGTGTGACTGTCAACAACGTTGCTGTTTTTGTTGTTGTGTTGTTCATGATAGTCTCCAGCGGGTAGTGTAGGGTAGGGGAGGCTTCTTTTTATCTGTTTAACACGTTGAGGTACATGCTTTAATATACAACTTCGTTATCCGTATATATAATCTTTTTGTTTATACACTAGGTACGTCTGATAGCTTTTACCTCCTGGAGTTTTAGATGGCAGAAGCATTTTATGCAAATGGCGGGCAAACTAATGCTACAAATAGAGAACGCTGAAGTACAATTTATTAATATCAGTGCTTAGTCGCTCAAGCTTTACGTTTTCCATTTTCATTCCATTTCGTGGCTTTGAACTGAGAACATGCTGGTAAATAATGTATGAGCTTACTTAATGTTTCTGGACATGAAAGTAATACATAAAAACACATTTATTCTTCGCTTTACAATTCAATCTTATGCAGATACCGCCTATTAAGATCATTTCGTTGGATTTGCTATTGGTTTACCCCATCAAGCGCAAACCATTTGGCAGAAAGTGCGAAATTGAATTTTTTCAGATAAGGATTTTTGTAATTAAAAAGGCGGAACCACGAAGAGAATGGCCTCCTAGACGCGGATGAGAGACTGAAGAGTTGGTTTGTATGATAAAGATCATCTCCATCTATGCAGACGAGAATATTATTAATCTCTTCTGAGATTTAAAATCTATTCATTAAACATTGACGTTACGTGCGAATAAAATTGCATTGCTTCACAATGGTGAGTTAACGACAACCCTGTGAAAACTTTATGGTTTAATTAGCGAGTTTAAACTGAAAGCCTTTTCGGTTCTTTTGAATTCCCCTTCTTCGGTAGACTTTTGCAATGTAAATCAGTATTCAGTAAGGCAAGAGTTGTGACAATATATTTGTTAATTGGAACCTCGATCAAAGGGGATCTGCGAGAGGCAGCTGTCCTTCTGAGGAGTGATTTTGTTGTTGCCCTGTCTGATTACGTGCGCCTTCAGTTTTTCTCGTTGACAAAAAATTTTGGCAGACGAATATAAGAGAGCTTTATGGAATCATGTAACTTCCAGACTAAGACTTATCACAGTCTGTTAACCGCCAAAGGGCATTTAACCTTTAGTGTCTCATATTCAGGTAAATTGCCATCATTTTAAATAACATATGTGCAGGATGTCGTGTTTTTCTATGATTTACTTGACTCGCGACAGCTACAAGAAGAAATTGTGGGACGTAGTGTGTTTTTATCAACAAATAAATGTGCTTTTTCTATCAACCTAAAAACAACGGAAAAAGCTTTCTCAGATATTTTTAAATGGGATTTCTCAAGCTAAGAAAGTGCAGTGATAGAGACAGAAACGTTAAAAGATAGCTGATAACTTTGCAAACTTATTAAGTTTACAAAGAAGTCGCCTTGAAAAAAACAACCTGCTCAGTACCAAAATTTATTTTTCAATATTACCTGGTATCAACTAAATCCAATCTTAAAATACTAATGTCTATACATCAAATGTATGTAAAAAAAATACATCCATTAGAATAATTTAAAAGAAAATTCCAATATTTTTGTTGCATCCCAGGGAGTTTAACAGTCAGTAAGGCAAAGTGTGAATAAAAAATATATATATATAGATACTGATCGATGGTAACGATGTTGTATTGTGCCTGTACAGGGAAACACATCGTTGCATACTCAGTGAATTTGCATTTTAATTTAATGAAACATTTGTTCTTTTTCATCTCTGGCTCCACCGGAAAGAAGTGTTGTGGTAATACTTCTTCATAAACAAATGTTCTAAGACGAGACGATGTCAGTACCAAGACTTAATGCAAACGTGAATTTCGGGCGAGAACTAATTTTCATTGATGTTTTACCAGACTTGCAAAATAAATGTACTTTTGTCGTCTTGAAATCCGGCTTACCTTAAATCACCTTTGAGGTTCAGAATTCGCAAGCTTCAAGATCTTAAGCCAGTGCCTTAAAATTTCTCTCTTGGTTGTTGGACGATACTGTTTCTGTTAAGGTCAAATAGAAATCCCTCGCCTTTTAACTGTGTTTCTTTGTATACATTTAATTTAGTTCGAAGTTCATTTTCTAGTTGGATTAACATGAAAGTAAAAACCCAAACACAAAGAACAGATGGAATGAGTAATGTGGCAACCTATGAAATGACCTGGCAACCTTCAATGACGTGAAAAATCCTTTAATCTGTTCCGGCGTGTTTGATAATTGATATTGCCTTTATCGGTTACTATATGTGTGCTATCTTCTAGCAAGTAAGGCAAGCATATCTGACAACCTCTATAGCGTTTGCACTATTCAGCGCTGAAACTTCATCCGTGAAAGAAAAGGGCAGGACTATAATCTGGAACTTTTTCATTTTAGTTTTGCTGTGATTAATTCATATTTTATAGGTAGTACGAAAGGCCTGAAAACAACTTCCGGGTGCCAGATAGGAAAACTTCACATGTAAGTGTAGATCTTGTCATTGTGTTTTACTGGTAAATGACTGAACAGTAATCTGAATCTGGACTAGCCAAGAAAAATATGTTTTTGATAATTTGTACAAAGATGAGGAACGAGTTTAAATGACCGGATACACGATGCATAGCATATAGTCCAAAGGAACAAACATTTGATGTCCGTCTCCGATAATTGACAAATATTCTTAGCCTTTAAAACTGTTAAAAATACAAAACATGCTATTGCTTATAAACCTTGCTTACCGCCCGAGGTTCATTATCTCAATGATTACCACTATGAAACACCACTCTGAGCTCATTTAAATCCAATATTTGGGTTTATTATACATTGAACTCACTATCTCTTTTCTGATTGGCAGAAAGCGTACAGTGAATTTTTAAAATCAGCGCCTGTGACGTCATAACTGCAGATTATACAATAATCATGTTAAGGTCACGGGTAATCATGTCGTGTATGACCGCGGTGCATGATTTGTAAGTGTAATCATGTCAAGTTCGCTCGCTTTGTTTTTCTTGCCGTCAGTGAAGAAAGACAAACGTGAGTTTTTTGTTTCATTCAATGTATAATAAAACAATTATTAGATTCGGTTTTGTGATATCCAGATAACCTCTCGGTGACGGTTATCAGCCTCAGCCTTCGGCTTCGGCTGATTATTTCCTACCTCGACCTTGATAATTCTGGATATCACAAAAATCTCATCCAATAATTGTTTAAAAATCTCCAAGGGGTCAAACATCTCGACGTGCGAAAGTTTGTCTCTCTTCCCTCCCTGAACAGATGCCTCGAACATCACCAGTGGCACTAGCTTTTATACCTTTTAGTCCCTTATTTTAATTTCTTAAAGCTCTGTTCAAGTTAGTTATTGGTGACAATTGTAGTGCTTGTACTATTTCTAATGACACAATAAGATTCAGAAAATTATCTGGTACTACAACGGCGATTCCCTTGATCCGCGTTCATGCTGCATATTGACTTGTCGTACGAGGGCCACTGGAGGAGATTTTGCTGTAGACAAAAGGTTGAAGGTTCGATTGTCTTGCTTTCTCATTTTCACTGTAACAAGGCTCAGGAAAGCTCTTCTGTATTCTCGATTATATAGAAAGTAGACCCAAGGATTGAAACAAGAATTGGACATTGCGAGCATGTCAGTGAATTGATAGAAGCTTAAAGAAAGCAATATAACATTGAATTCTTTCAAAATGAAAAACATTTCTGCCGGAAACCAACAAACAGTTAACAGAAGTGCAGTCAGTGCGCACATGCGTATCAGCTTCTGTTTGGCGCGCTCGTAGTTACTCAAGCGTGAACGATGATACACCATTGTACTACGTACGTGAAGCCACACATGCGCAAATGTAACCCAAGTGACGATACTTGGCACAAAGAAAGTTGCTAAGATGTGCAGCAGTGTTAGTATCTTTTCGGTTTTCACGCCGTAAGGAGGAGAGCTTCGTACGCAGATCCCTTGAGAAGTTTTCATGATAAAGAGTTCATTGATCTGTGTAAAGCAGCTGAAGGCCCATATAATGGCGATATACAACAGCAACCTTCCTCTCTTGAAAGCGTATTTGTACTTTAATGGTTTTACAACTGAAAACCACCGTTCAATAGCTAGGCACATTATCGTCAAGGTAGAACCTTTTCCAAACAAGAACAGAAAATACGTAGAGCCAATCAGCCGGCAAAACAACTCACCAGCAATGTTGTCATCTACATAATAATACTCTTGTCCAAGAACATAGCTTGGTGTCGCTGTTATTAAAATCCCTACAAACAAAACACGGATAATAAAATCATTGACAGAAAGTTATGCTACTCGGCTGCGTTTAAAGTTAGATAGTGATACCTCTCAAAGCCTGTTGATTCCCCAACATGTAAAAATTACAGTGAAAAATAATCAAAGCTTTTTTAACTGAAAATAATGATTCAATGATTCTAACAGTACACTTTCATACTACAGCAAAAGGCAACTGTTTACTATTTATCAGCGCAGTTACATGATGTTGACAGATATAAGCCAACGTTTTCGTGACTTGAATAAACCTTTCGCAGCTTCTACCGCACCGTTGCGAGACTTATAATTGAGACAAAAAAATAAATGAAAACTTGCTGGTGCGTGCCACCTTGTCCTAGAATGTGAAACGATATATGCTCCCGCAAAACAGCGGAATTACGATTGGAGGTTTAACAGATAATCGACCAACCCTAATTTACTTAATCTGACCCACCACTGCAGCCCGGAACTTACTTACAATCACGGATTAAAAATGATCAAAATAACACTTTACACTTGTTATATTAATACCACTTTAACATCTTGGATTAAACCAAGATCATTTTTGATTATTATTGATTTTCAACAGACTTGTTCATTTTGCGTTTTTTTTGCTCTCTATTTTAAATAACCGTATGTCTAACTAACTGCCACACCAACCCAACTCTCATATCCCAACTTCGGCTTGCATCACCAAAACATGTTTCAATCTCGCTGTTTGCAAATGTACACAGATGAAAAAATAGTTGGCTCAGTGCTTGGGAACGATATGACGTACGTTTGGAAAAAATGTGTGAGGGAGGATACTCGTTGACATTAAAGTGTGATCAATTTGATAAACTCAAACCAGGAAATTTATAAGTTTATATTTTATGATTTTCCGAGTAAACTCTGTTGAATGCGCTACTTTGTAGTTTTTGTGCTGTTTTTGTTTGAACTAAATTTGAAATTATGCGAGCATTTTAAATAAACTCAGAGTGTGGTGATGAGAATTCATAAAAGAACTTATCGTTTGAACACCTTTTATAAGGTTAAAAAAAAAGAAAATTTCCTCAAAAGGTAAAACATAAAGTAATAAAGCTCTTTTCGCCGATGTAGTCTGTGCGGTGATTTGCAGCTTCTTTGTGCATTCATAGAGGAATATTGCGTCTAGATTAAGGAAGGAAGGAAGAGTGATTTAAACAAAACTCACCTGTTAACATGTCTGTAACTGCCAAGTTAAATATCAAAACATTGTAAGGCTTTGTTAACATTGATCTTCTTTTCAAGATAACAACGCACAGCAGAAGGTTGCCGATGAACGAAAATGTAGCGATGAACCCGCAAACTGTTGTCACCACCAGGCTGTGATCCTCAGATATTATCCTTTTCATTTCTTTCAGATCATTTGAATTTGATTCCTCCGGGACCATCGAGACATTTGAACTCAAATTCATTTTGCCAACGACGTTAGGCAAGAGCGCTATTTTTTGATCATATAGTTTTCTAAACTTAGGTTGGAGTGACGCATCCTTTTCGAGAAAAGTTGCCGCATAGCGAAATTATATTTATTACACGATTGGTTGAATCCACCTGCTTTGAAAAACGGAACTATCCTTGCTTGTTTGACCATTCCGTTTGCTGTGCAAATATTCTTTGATTCATGTCTTAATTCCTGAATTTTACTCAGAATGGATGAACAGAATAGACGATTTTATGAAATTAGTTCGGGTCTTCTCTCTCTTAAATTGCAGCTGGTCAAGTTATTTCAAGCTCTTTCCTTCAAAAAACAACATGTTTGGTCTTAGAATTACTTGATCGTCTTGATGTATTTTCTTGTTCCAACAAACTGGAAGATGACGGATGTAATGTCAAGACGAAGTATAAGCTATCGAATCATTATTTTTTATTTGTATTTTGAAGACAAAGAAGTTCTAGGCTTGTTTTGTCATAAACAGGCTTTAGGCTCGAACAAAGACAATGTGGGAGCAAAGCCGGCGACCATCGTTAATAAAAAAAGTCATGAAAATGATTCTTTATTATGACAATATTCAAATTCAGCAATTCACAACAATATTTAAATAACACGAGGCAATGTTAAAATTTTGAGATAGCCTCAGCAAACCTAGCCCGGATATGGTATATTAAAAAATTAGTTTTGCAGAGACCAGAAGTCATATTTTGCTAATTAAACTTGGATCAAATAATAAAAAAAATATTTTCCCGCTTGTTGACTTATGTGAAGTGTAGTATCGATCAAAAAAAAATACTGGGAAACTATTGGTCTTAAAACAACACGGTAAGTAAAGTATGTCACTATCCCGTATCCAAAATTAAATTTCCTACAATCCTGCAACGTACAAAAGCTTACAATCAGTATCAATGTGTCACCTTCGCTTCACTGATGACAGAAGTCAACATTTTATTGTTAAATTCTGTTCGAACAATCAGCTATCCAAAAAATCGTATGTTGGCTTTGCTTTGCTGTACTTGATTCACTGATTAAAAGAAACAGACATCTGAATGAAATTCAGATACACAGACGACTAAAATAAAAATTAAACCTCACCTAGCTCCTGAGTTGGCACATAAAGCTTTCGACGTGGAGAACTCCATGTTGTTCAGTTTTACATGTATTAGTGTTTTGCAGCTGGTGTTAACAAAGAACAATCATAAAAAAGACCACCAGCAGAGAGAAAATGTTGCTGTTATTGTTGTCCATATCTTTGTAACATTGTAAGCTGGTATAAAAGCAAAAAAAGTCAAATATTTTTATAAAAAACCGCCCATTTTGTTTACAGACTGTAACCACAATATTTTACACAATAACAAAAGTTTGTGTTGATCTGTCAGGATGCTTCCATTATAAGTTCTTTCTTTTTCTTTATATATCTCAAAATCCATTTAGGTTGATGGTAATGGAGATTCATAAGTAACATGAGCATTCAAAGTAATAAAATAGCTAAAATTGTTGCTGCCTTGTAACTTAAATGCAATAAACACATTAATAAAATGCGACTTCATCGGTGCAAAAAGAAATGATACCGTCCAGTTGAAAAAATCTTGCGATAGGTTTCAGAGCAAATTTAATTTATCAAAAAAACGACTCTAAATCCGCTCTTTGTGAAAAGTCGGATTTTGAAATAAAGGGTGTTTTTAACGAGGTGGGCTAACTTATTCACAATTGATTGTGTATTAGTTTGATGCATCAAATGAAAAAAATGCTAGTGCATTGATAAACGTGGAAGCTGGAACTTGTGCATCAGATCTTAGGGTTAGGGCTAGGGTTACTCCGGACATTTGAGAGCACTCGAGAAATGTAGAAAACACGAGCCGTTTCCTCGTGTTCTCAAATGCCCTTCGTGTTTTATCACAGTGTAATACACGGCTTAGCTTTCTTTATTTGTTAAATAATTAACAGAGTGATAATTTAAATATTGCTGTTCATTTGATGGTTTTCAAATATCTCACAGCCGTTGTTAATATAGCGAAACTGCAGAAGCACTCCACCGTCAAATTTCTCCGCAGAAAAATCTCTGCTTCTTCCATCCCATAATGAATCTTGGGCTAGAGTCACAACTCGTCGTCTTCTCCAATTACAACAGTTGAAAAGAGGACAAAGTATGGAGATAAAACCTTTCCTGTATTCCTGATTGGTGTAGCAGTAGATTATTGGATTCGTGCATGAATTAAACATGGAGAGAACTATTGTAAAGTGATGAAAAGGTGTCTCTAGTTTGACGAGTCCAAACGAGGACAGAGCATAATAAAGCTGGTTTGGAAACCAACACACTGTCAATATCAACGCTACTATAATGCACATGCGTAGAAGTCTAAGTCGTGTTTGTGTAACACGCTTGTTGTGTCTTCCAGGGAAAGATTTCAATGATAAGGCAATATGCAAATATGTCACCCACATGACCACGGTTGGGATGAAAAATGTCACCACTGTGTACATTGTTATTATTAATTTTTCCGGGTAGTCAATTGCAATCCAAATGCATCGAAGGCTGTCTTCATTGAGCGTCATTCCAAACGGCATCGCGGCGTGTGAAATTAGGCAGATGAACCATATGATAGCAAGGTAAATGAAGACTCGTCGTCTTTTAAATTTTAACTTGTATTTTATGGGTTTGACTACGGAATACCATCGTTCCACAGCAAGGCTCGTGACTGAAAAGACAGAAACTTTTCCCAAAAGAAACACGATGGACTGTGAACCGATGATTTTGCAAAAGATCAAGCCGAGTATGCCTTTAGGAGCCTGGTACGAATTGAGGGCAATGAGGTAATTAGGTGTCACTCCAAGAAATATTCCTTCAAACACAAAACAACAACTTGATTATATTAAAAGTAGTTTGGTTATATCAACTAAGTTGAAAATGTAAATTGGCCACCGTAACGAGTTATAAAGCTGACGTTTCGAGCGTTAGCCCTTCGTCAGAGCGAATGACGAAGGGCTAACGCTCGAAACGTCAGC
>Ga0126337_10002001_pt1 | contig 12734 bp, 6 predicted proteins | sample DipCmetagenome_FD_92527 | JGI IMG/M metagenome (GOLD analysis project Ga0126337, IMG submission 92527) | Coral microbial communities from La Bocana,Puerto Morelos, Mexico - Diploria C A metagenome | ecosystem: Host-associated > Invertebrates > Cnidaria > Coral | place: La Bocana,Puerto Morelos... | reverse complement strand
TTGATTTTGATTGGCTAACATGGGCTAGGTAGTTAAATTTTATTGGCTAGTAGCATTCAGTGCTTAATTTTCATTGGCTGTTTAACTGTCCGATTTGACCTGTCCGATTACAAGCTGCTAGTACCTGAATCGGACAGGTCAAATCGGACAGTTTGGTGCTGCACCAGCCAGAGGTTAAGCAATAAATAAAGGCTGTCAAGAACCAATCAGATTCGAGCATTTTGTTATTGCCACAATTAAGAAAATAAACATTGTCACTGACTCACATGGTGCATTCTTTGATGTGTCAAGAAAGCGGCAAACACAGACTTTTATTTGGGAAAGCTAAAGCGGCCTTTACACGGCAAACTAAAGTTGGCAAACTCGTGTTGGGAAACTTGGTCCTATTGTATCCCTCGATGTTAATCGCCGAAGAAGAAACAGAAAGCGCTGGAAAAAATTGAAAGGTTTGGACGAAGCCGTATATTAGTAGAAATCCCACACACACTTGTTTTTCGTGTTTTTATACGCTGCAGAAGAAACGTCCCACAAATCTGAACAATTTTGAACTTCCTCCATAAATTGAAAAGTTGCCTCACGGTCTTCACGTTCGTACGCCATTTTGTAAAGTGTTACTCAAATCACGTGAATACGGCGCTTGTTTTGATTGGTTGACATTTACCAACGCATGTTTGCCAATCGTTCACACTTCGAATACCAACTCGAAAAAGTTGGTGAAAAAGTTGCCGAGAATAGAGGCAACTATTTGTCGCCAACAGTTTGCCAACGTGTTTGCGGACTGTTTTTGTGCCGTTCACACACGCCAACTTGAGTTTAACAACGCGAGTTTGCCAACTTTAGTTTGCCGTGTGAAGGCCGCTTAAGAGAGTGGCTCACAACCAAACGTCTCCCAAGATAACATTCAGACTGGTAGTGTTATTCTGCAGCGACACACACTCGAGTTATTTGCTCCGATTGGATTATAAACTTAGAAGCTGGGTGACGTAAGCTGGAGTACAAAAAGAATTGCAATGAGTAATTTTCCTGTTGTAAATAAAGTAATGTTGTGCCGTATTGTAAGCGGAGTACAGTCAGCCAAAATTGGGTATGTGTAGTGCTCAACAGCCATGTTGATTTAAAAAGTTTGGCACTCGAAGGGCTAGTTTATTTGTCGTGACTGCTTAAAAAGGATCTAATTTTGAAAAAAAAGCATAGAGAAAGCGAAAGCTAATATCGACCAATGTTGACGTGTTAAGGTAAAGAAAAATTAAAGAGTAACAGAGATACACAACGCCCACTGTTGATCAGCTCGCATTATTTTAATCTTAAAACTAGGGCAGCTGATTGAATGTCTCAGTCAAACATCAGGGAATTTCTCACAGTAAGATCTAAAAACAGCTGCTAGCAGCTCGATAGCCGGAAGGATAACTTCCCGGAAGGCGCTGTTGAGGCTGTGCGGGGGAGGTGACAGGGACGCTGAAGTAATTCTTAGCCATAGGTCATTAGGCACATCACGTACGTACTCAATCAACAAAAAAACTTCACCGAACAAACTTAGCAGAATGTCCATTCTTTAATAGCTGATTGAGAATAAATCAATGGCATGTACGTGATGATTCAGTAAGAGGTAGAATCAGGAAAATTTGCGTCCCAATAAAAGAAAACGGAAGATTACTACAGATTAGGGATTTGCCCATGATGTCTTTAGCTAGCGGAAGTATACTAGGTCACCGATTTTTAATATATGATAGAACATCATAATTGTTAATATCTTCCATTTATTTAATAGCCTTCTATAATTTTCTTGTCAATAGAATCGTGAACGTGACTAGAGGACTGAAAAAAAAACACGTTCACAGTCTTAAAATGTCAGATTGCTTACTCATTTTCAAGCTCAATAAAGTAAATAACTAAGAACCCTCCGTATGAACTTTCATGATCGAGTGAACTGAAGAGGCGCATCCCGTGCAGTTTCCGTTTACGTACCGAAAATAATGTTTATCGAGCATAGAAGTCACTTCCCTTCAGGAAAATTTTATTTTCAGTGGCCCCGAAGCCACTTCCTTCTTTTTCTAGGGGACAGTTTGATAAATGAAAATATCACAACACGTTGAGTATTCAGAATGACGTATGCTTGATAGTAGGTTTAATACGAGAGATTAGTGACAAAGGTCAAGACGTCTGCCCACTGCACCAGACGGGAAATATTAAACTCCCAGCAACGTCACGAGAAAAACTTTCTCAAAGCACCCTATTTAATTTATTAAAGACGCTATATAAACATATTAATACCATGCCATTAAAAAATCAGCCAATCAGAATAAGGGAGAGCGGTTGTGTACTGGACAGTATTCAGCATTCAGCTTTCCTAAGCTCTTCCTAGCGCTCATTGCACTGGTCGCACTGATTGTGGCCACTGTATTTGCTATGGCATGTTGTAAAACAACTGAGCTACTAAGCGCGCTTTCATTGATCGCCGGTGTGTTTAGATGGGAGAATGTGAACAAGGTTTTGACGTTTTAGATTCGCGCGTATTTTTGAGAGTTATTTTATAAAGGCAATAGATCTAGAACTTAATACCACGAGGGTGGGGTGGGGACTTGAAAAATTCTAGAAAGTGATGCAAACTCGGAGACGTAGTCTCGGGTTGAAATAGCTATCCAATACTTTCTCGTGGTATGCCATTCGAAAGAATTGCATAAATTTAGATTTTCAGGAAGTACCCATGTGCGTATGTGTGTCGTAATACTGCGCACTAGCAGCTAACTAGTCGGTAGAAAAAAAAATAGAAATGGGCCTGATTGGGGATAGACTTATTAAGTAACCCTACCACTACTAACTAGAAGACCGTAAAGTAGTTAAATACGTAACTTTTTGAGTTGGCGGGCCGTTGAAAAAGAATACCTGACCATCTATGCGGGGGTCCTGAAAAAAAAAACACTATTGCTCAAAAGCATTAGCTATGTAGTCAAGTGATTCACGGCATGAATTCTGCAATGATCAATCCTTTAATATGATATATTTGTTCTCTTCGGACTTGATTTCAAGTATCCATGGTATGCGCTTCTTCCTTAACAACCGCCGGAGTGGTTTGTCGACGGGCCCAGTCTATAAAAATAAAATCGAGAATGATTTGGATTTTTGTCTATAGCTAGATCTGTGTGAGTAATTGTGCGACTTTAACTTTAGCCCAAACAAAAAGACAGTGTTAATGCTTGTACCCAACAATGAGTCGACTTCTATCCGAATCGGAGTTTCCTGTGAAAAAAATTATTCCACTCCAGAAGAAGATTTGCGTGTAACATCATTTTCGGTTTTTACTTATTTATCTCTGCACTGAGAAAGGGGTTTGCTAAAGCCCTTGACCTCCACCCATAAGCCCCTGGGGCGGATCCAGGATTTCACAGAAGGGGGTTCGATAGTAGGACCGTCGAAGGCGGTTCCCTGTAGGGGGATCCGGGGGCATCCTCAGAAATTGAAGTCCACGGAAATGCGATTTCCGACGTTTTGAGGCCAAGTCATGGTGTTTTGAGGTCTCGTTTTTTTAAGCCAAAATGTCATTTTTATTAATATTTTACAATTTCTTTGACGTCAAGCGGTTCCAATTTAGGGGTTTCGACTGAACCCCCGAACCTCCCCCCCTAGATCCGCCCCAGAGCCCCTCTTTTTTGTGTGGCGCTGGTTAACTTACAGACTATTCAAGCCCTAGGGGAATGACTTTTTGCCTAAGCCCCGATAACCACTCAGCTACGAGGACAGTTGCGGTCGCAGAAAAAAAGAAAAAAAATTACTTCTTTTTTTTCATCCACATTGATTCAAACATCGTCACACTTGGATTTTGCCTTGAAGCGCACGACGTCAGCGTTGTAGTATACAGGCAGCATTGTCGTTATCTCTGTCAAACCAAAAGTTGATCATCGTCAATAACAAACCCGAAACATCGAGAAAGGCCTCGTAGTACAGGAATGTTGGTCCCTGTTTGCTGAACGTGACTGGACTAAACATTAACCTTGCGTCACGGCCAGGCGACCAATCACATGTCAATATGACACGTCCGCTGATATATGCATGATAAAAATGTTGTTCCTGTGTAGTGCGCGTTCTTTTCAAGGAATACTTTATTTGGCTGTCTAGGTAATAAATGCGCAGATCGCACAAGGAGAAGAACGTAAACCCATAGGTAAGTTTTATTATTTTTGCACGCCTTATTATTTCTTAGTTTACGGTTTCAGCGTGAACCAATTTTGCAATGTGCTTCGAAGCGCTTCGTAGCGCCTTGAAGAGAACATGCTGTATAATGTATGTTCGTTCTTGAGTTTGCGGCGGAAAATGCTCGCAGTATTTTTATGATGCTGAGTCAAGCTTTGGCACAGAGACATTATTTACACGTCACCAATCGAACTGTTCAGCAATTAATTTCGATTAAATGAACATTGGTTAGACCAGTAACATCGAAAACATTTACGTCGGTTCGTAGGTTTTTGATTTCTTGTAAGCAACGGTAACGAGTTTATATCAATTCGTAACCATATGTTTGTGTTACGTTTTAATCAGTGGGACGTACTTCCCAAGGAAGCAGTTTTTAAAATTTTGACTTTTCGGCACTGATCTTTTAGTTTCAGTAGTCGGGAGTGAAGATTCTTGCAATTGCACAAGACTAGTTAGACGATATGAAATTATCAGAAAATAATGCGGAAAAACTACGATTACTCTGGTGGTTGATGCCTGATGTCAGTTTGATTGCGAAATACGTAGCGTTAACAAGTAAATATAAAGAAATTATAATCATTTCAACATATTGAGGCCAAAAGAAAAACGAGGAATTCGGTATTCCCTATAAGGACAGGCATAGTCAGTTATTAAAACCGAAGTAGTGGGCAGTTTCATTTTATAAGCGGAAGTTGTCTGTTGATGCTTATTATAATTGTTCTTTGTACTCCACTTTCCATATACATTTTCCGCGCCGAAGAAAACTGAAGCATTTTTCGAAAGAAGGAATCTTCTTTTCTTAACTGTGTCTTTAAGATCAATGGGAATAAGTTACTGAAGTAGGAATCCTTTAAATGACGCAGAATTCTGCCCTTCGATCACGAGTCAACCCCTTTTCAGCGTTCGCAACAAACCAGGGGGTTCGTTCCAAGAGCGGAACAGAGTATGTGCACGCGCGCACATTACTTTCCTAACCTACAGTAAAGACGATTCATCATTGTAAATTTTTTCAATGCTTTTAAGTTTTCCCTAGCTTAACGTCTAAGGCTGAGAAATACGTGCTTGGAATATAAGAACTAAAAAACAGCTGCATCACAGTGACCCGAGTGACAGCCTCGTAAGTTCGTTAAAACAAATCATTATTTGTCATAACGTATTTTAAAAAGCTATCGTGATCTCTAGGCACTGAAACCAAAAGATTTCGTGTGTTAGCTAATTTGCTCGGTTTATGTTTTGCACCAGTTTCTAGGAACTCTATTTATCCTCTATGATGTATTGCGTGCGTCTGAGGTGACGCTTGGAAAAATCATTTAAAGTTAACCTCTAGGGAGGGGAAAGTGTGCCAAAACGGGCAGATGTTTTACAACCAGTAAAGCTTTCATTTCAGTACATTTCGAATGTATCTCTAGTGATGAAAGCTTTTTCAAAATGTATTTTTGAGTATGTTCGGTATATTTTGCCTTGAAATGGATTTTCCAGGCCGCTTTCGGTGGAATTTTTGGTATTGCAAAACTATTATTTGTCTCCTCCCCAAGGGAAGTCTTAAGAAACGTCAATAGGGATGACGTAAGCTGAATGGTCGAATTTCAGTGGACGAGACCAGAACACAAGAAAGGATGTTTTACCTGTATTTATATCACTGATCAAAATCCGCCCTTAACTTCCTCTTCGCAGAATTGAGTGCTTCGCATATGGCGTACCACTGGTGCTAATAGAAGAAGAAAGGTCTTCACTGTTACGATTATTTACTGCTAACTTTATCTCAAACAAAAATGGCGGACAATGATATTGTGGAAGAATTGACCGTTGAGCATGGAAAGCGAACGCTGGTGGCCAGCGCGTTCGAACGAATTCGACTTTTATTTCATGTGCTCGTCCACTTCAGCTCGCCAGAGGAGAGTGCTGTTAAAAGTGGAATTCAGTGGCTGGCTTTAAAAGGCGAGAAGAAGGCAGTGGCCAAAGCGAAGGTTTGTACAGATTATTATAAGCTTTGTGTTCTGTTGTTTAATGGCGCTCAAAGTTAAATTTCCATATGCTATCCTTCTGAAATTCAAAGAGCACGTCACAAAGCCTTAAAAACTTCCGTGTTCTGATCGAAGTGATACTGACTTTTTGGACACAGTTCTTTCCTCACGTTCCAAAACTCAAACTTATTGATTTTGAAAGTTATGAAGGCGAACTCTGCTACAAACAAGTCTGTGTTGGGCAGTGAATGGCGATATCTTTAGCAATATACATGTAGACACGAGTTCATTGTTCCCGGCAGAGTATTGAAAGCGCTTATTGCTTAACAATACATAGCTTAATAACATTTCATTGCGAAAAACGATTTTGTCTGTGCATTCGGTAAAATACATGCAAGAAGCTTAGAATTGAGCTTAATATTGGTCTAAGCTTACATGAATGTCTTAAATGTTCCGTTGCAGTAAAGTTCTGCCTCTCTTCTTTCCAGGAATACATCAAGTCGCTTTGTAATCCAGAATTGGACATTTCTGTTCCGTTTAGTGAACAGGTTTACAATGTGCTTTTTAAGTTACGAGACGACCTTGAAAGAACGACTAGTGCTGTGGTAAAGTTTCCTTCACGGAACAACTGCACGCTACAAGGCAGCGCAGAGGCCGTCACTATGGCACAGTCATCGATTGAGGATAAAATAAGATCACCGCCGAAGGCCTCTCCGCCTCAGCCGCCGAGTATTGAGCCACAGTTAAGGGAATTTGCTATAAAACTGGGCTATTCTAATGAAGTTATTGACCAAGCTGTCCAAAAGCTAGGAACAAATGTTACTCAGAATACGCTGTTGAATGAACTGCTCAAAACAACAGCATCGTTGCCGTATCAGATATCCGCTTCGTCTCCACAACCAAAACCTGCTCCAGCAGCTTTGGCACAGTATCCTCCAAGAAGAGAAGTCGTTGCAAGGGGAGCCCCAAACACACCTTCATCGCATATGTTGAGAACTGGCTATGAAAATCCTACCGACAAGGCCATCAGAGGCCCTCTTCATGGCGTTCAACCCAACTGGGAAAGAGACATTATCGCAAGAGGTGCTTCAGCTATCATAGCCAGACCGAGTTATGAATTACCTGGTGATGTTTCTGAACGAGGAGTGGCAGTTCCAAGAGGCACCAAAAGAGGTCTTGAACGCCCTAGCGATATAATTGCAAGGGGTTCTTGTTCTGTTCAGCCGCTTATGCAACTGCAACCTTATAGCAACCCAGGATCAACAATGTATGATCTCCACAGAGAAGCTGGCAGCAGTGGCATGAGTGTAAGTGATAGACTAGATGAAGAAGAAAAGCTTATGTACCAACAGATTCTTGGCGCCAAAAAGGTTGCAGGCAATTCATCATCAAACTTGAGGCCTGTAGTGATTGATGGAAGCAATGTTGCTATGAGGTAAGCTACATGTAACTTTTAGTTGTGTTCGTATCTTAAAGATATAGGAACATAACTCGTTAGATTTAATTTTCATGGATGTCTGACTTCATTTTTTTTTTTTATTAGCCTAAGTAGAAAAAAAATGATCTATTGAAATTAGATAGTTTTGTTTTGATGAAATGCGATGTCTGAACAGGAAGTTTATTTGAATACTTCTGAGCATGTGCAGTAGAGTAAAAGCTAAAACAAGGTCAAGCAAGTCATTAGAATTCCTGTGGTTAAGTAGGTTCCTTTATTGATTGAGCAACATCCTTGAACATACCAGTACATGCATTGCTTTCGAACCTTGCAAGTTTTTTCCATTTGGATGATTTGGGTGTGATTTACATGTATAGTAGCATTTGTATTTGTCTTTGCTGTGAAGAGATTATAAAATTAGATTGAAAAATTGTATCCTGCTCAAACTTCATTAAAGACAAAGGTGTTCCTGTTTATGGTGAATATCACACAGTCTTTGTTTTTGTTCTTAACCAACCAGCATGCTGTTTCTATAAATAGTAAAAACATCCTTTTCCTTTCTCTGTGCTTGGCTGGCTAAGCCCCAGACCAGATGCTTCTATGTGGGCATTTCTAAATAAGACACGTGTACAGTAGTTTGGCATAAAACATGATTTACTTTTATTTTTTTTTCCTTACCAAAGTAATTTTTTTCTTCTTTTACAGCCATGGACGGCAAGATGTTTTCTCTTGTAAAGGCATACAACTGTCTGTGGATTGGTTCAGAGCAAAAGGGCACAAAGAAATCACAGTGTTTGTGCCTTCTTGGCGTAAGGAAGCATCTCGTCCAGACAAACTAATCACAGATCAGGACATTCTGTACAACTTAGAGCGTGACGGTATCCTTGTTTTCACTCCTTCAAGGAAGGTGAATGGTAGAAGAATTGTCTGTTATGATGATCGGTTTATCATAAAACTAGCAGCGGAAACAGATGGCATTGTTTTGTCAAATGATAACTACAGAGACTTAGTTAATGAGAATCCAAAGTGGAGAGAGACAATTGAACAGAGACTTCTTATGTACTCCTTTGTTGGGGACAAGTTTATGGTTCCTGATGATCCACTAGGCAAACATGGGCCAAGTCTTAATAACTTTCTTCAGAAGGGTTCAGCAACTCACCCAAGGATTTGCCCATATTTAAAGAAGTGCACTTATGGCTTAAAGTGCAGGTTCTATCATCCTGAAAGAGATCAAGAAGCCATGAATGCAAAACTTGAGAGACTAATTGGCATATTTGGGGAATCTGTACCTGAAGCAGCTATGCGGAAGGCAATCAATGATAACCCCACTGCTGCTGTCACTGTATTAGCCAATATTTTATGTGATATGGGAAATGGACTTGGTAAATACTAACCTTTTGTAAGTTGAGAACTGTTCAATTGCAGCTTGTGTAGTTGTAATAATTTCGCTATTCTTAACTTCAACAATGATTTGTATAAAAGGGTTATGAATGAATTTAAGCCATTCAGCCAGTCAAAGTAGCTCTCCTTTCCCTTTTGGCACCACATGATAGTTTGCAAGTCTATTATTTGTTTGGTGCCATCCTAACTGAGTGTTTCTTTGTTCATTGTAGGTTATACGTGTTTCTATAGATGTAAGATATATTTTAAGTATTTGAACTGGTATTATGTCCTGAAATAAGTCGACCTTTTTGTCTTGTGCATGCTACATGCATACAGCGAGTTAAACTGAATTGGTCATAGCATTGCACGGAGAATTCAGTTAAACTTATTATCCCAAATGGGCATCGGTAGTCTTTCACTGGCTGGATACCAAGTGATTAAGCTTGCTTCGTTGAAAGGTGAATCACGAATTTGATGAAGCAACGTTTCACTTTTTCCATGTGGCTAGTGTTATTAAGAATGTTCACTTTTCAATTCTTCCCTTCTTGGGTAGAGAGTGACAGATTTGTTTGTAAACCCCCTAATGTGTATACCAGTTCTAGCATTACTTGACACACTGCTCTTTATTTCGTAATACTGTGGATAATAGAACATCTACAAGTGCCTATTACTTAAATACTACATACATGTAGTAAGTAGTGAGAACAGTTTGTTGATCGATGCAAGAACACAAGGTATAAGTTAAGGTTACTCTCTGTGAGAGCAAACAGTAAGTTGTGATCCCTATGTGGTCATTAATTAAGAAAGTTTTTGGAAATCAAAAAAAGGACAAAAATGTAATGGAATAATGCCAAGGCATAGTATTGGTACTTGAAAAAGGGGAAGAGAAATAATTTTTACATTCACTTTGCTGAATGACAAAGTTTTGTTTGTTGAGGACAATTTTAAGTATGAAACAGTTTTAGTTAAAATGCATAGCTGGAAAGAAGTGGCAGCTTTGGAACATTTAATGCTATCACGTTTGTTTGAAATAATAGCAAGCAATTTTTCAAGTGAGCCTTAAAGATGATTCTGTCATACGATGTCATTTAGTTTGTTGTGTATAGTCATGACTAGTTGCTACTTTGTACACTTCTGTATTTAGTTTTTAATTATAGTTAGCTAAGCTGCAATTATTGTAGGCATAATTGTGCAAATTGAATTGCACTATTTCTAATCTTCAAAAATGCTCTTTAATATACATGAATGTATTATTTTATAAAAAAAGTCTAAATAAAATTAAAAAAAAAAAAACTTAAGTAAAATAATATTGGTATAGGATTTTCATGTCTTCATAAGTATTTACATGTACAACAAAGCAAAGGAATGCATGCTCTCTAAAGATTCTGTGTACATGTAGCTAGAATTCCCTCGTCCAGCATCTTCTTAGCAGGAAGTCTTCAGATAAAGGAAAACCAGAAAAACTAGCCCTTAACGTCTCTATTGTTACCGATTTCCAATCTTCGTATAATGTATAAGTCAATTCGAAACTTAAATAGCCCTCCCCATCCCCATAGGGACAATGGACATAAACAATAACTTTCACCGAAATTTGTTCCAAGATCCGGGTGTGACTTGGAATTTTATTCACCTCTTAGAACAACCACTTTAAAAGCAGGACTGGCTGATACTCTCTTTTTTCGGCTCATTACCACAAAAATGTATTTCGACAGCTTGGCTGGGAACCTTTAAAGGCTAAACACACTAAGAGGTACAAAACTTTTCTCAACCCTTTATGAACGAGTACTCCCGTCCTCTTAAAATTGGAGTCCCCTTGGGGGTCTAAGGATAAACACTCGTCCGACTAAAAGACACGAGATCCGCTTCCAGCAGTCTATGAAAGTTTTGCAACCGAGTAGCTCTTTTTTTATTCAGGGAGAAAGAGAGAAGACCCTTCGAAGTAAGGAAGTGTGACTGTCTGTGACCCTTGAGGGTTCAGTTTCCTTGCGTTACATGTCACGCAAATCGCCTAATCTAGTACCCAGTGTCGAACGGTCTGAATTGTGAATACTGTTCATTACTTCTGCTTCTTCTTGATCTGCTACCTCACACTGAAATTTTAACTCTTGGAAATGACATCTATTGAAGAACTAAAAAAGAAATGCGGCGAGCGATTAAATTTTAAACCATTTCAAACTCTCCTGAATGTGGCAAATTCCAGTGAACTAGACATAACAGGCATTGCATTCGCTAGACTGTTAGACGAGCGAGATGAACTGAAGAATCTTCGTGAAGAATTTCATTATCCTAAAATGAAAGATCTGCCCCCAGGTAAGTTAAAAATTAATAGATTTCGACTTAAGTTAAAGAAATTAAACGTTGTTTACGTTAGAGACCGGAATTTAAGAGGACTGTCCTCACAAACGTCCTTGTTCCTGATCTTAGGCGGTGATTATAAATTCATTAGAAGTCCGCCCAGAGGCTCGTGTACTTATAAAATTGACTGGCTCTTCCATGCAATTCCTGAAATTCCTGTATGCGAACCATACAAGATACATGTAGAAATGTATAGGCAAGACAAAAACATAGACCAAAGACCTAATCTATCAAACCAGTGACAGTCAAACCGGGTCAACGCTTTTCTTCAAACACCACATTGTTATGTAGATAAGGCTGGCTGGAATTACAAAACGAGGACCCTCGCTTAAATGCTTTGTTCGTTGTCAGCTTACACGAAATCAATTAATGGGGTCTTCGTTTTGTAGATAAGACCAGCTCGAACTACAAAACGAAGACCCTCGCCTAAGGACGTTCGCGCGAAAATTTTCTACTCGATAAGTTTTTTTTTAACTTCTACTGCGGATAATGATTTACTTGTTTCAGAAATGAAATAAAAATTGGGGGTCACCGGCTTCGTTTCAGAGATAAGGCTTGTGGAAAACTAGTTAGATTTTGGTAACAGAAATTTGAAAACAATAAAAAAATAGAATAAAATAATGTAAACTTGCACACATTCGGGGACGGTATGGACGCAAAACCATCGGCTGCCTCCATTTTCAAGGGAAGACCCTCTTTAAAATAAAGAAAAACAAATAGTGTTTTATTTGCAATTGGAGGAAAACGTACAAACAGAGAGAATTTCTGCGATTTCCAATAGAATTTACAAATGGTTAATCTTCATATTTATAGCTGAATAACGTTAACAAAGATCAAATTGGACACAAATTATTAAGCAATAAACCACAAGTTTCTATGGTTTATGGGCTGTTAAACTACGCGGGATGAATTCTTTGAGTGTAATAATTCTTCGAGGGTAACAATTCAGAATACACGCGAAATTTCCATGGGTTTACCAGCACAATAAACCATAGCTGATTGACCAATCAGAGCATGCGCACTGATTTGATTATGGTATAAAATGAAATAATTAGCTGACTCCCTTTCAATCCCTTTTAATACATTTATATATTACAGTTAACATTATTTATTCTGTTTTTATTGTTTTCAAATTTACCAAAGGGTCTTGATAGCACAAGTGTTGTAAATATTTTTAAAAACACAACAACGCTTTTCAGTTTTCGGAACATGTTTCGATGTTTCAAATATCATCATCAGCCATAATGAATATATAAGGTTTACAGAATGATCGTCGTTATATATGTAAGAGCCTATGTAATGAGCCTTTATAAATTTAAATTAACGTAAAATGCAAACTTATTTAAACTAACCAATAAAAATCTTGAAAAGAACAATAGTGAAAAACCAGTAAACTAAAATAGATACAT
>Ga0126337_10001999_pt1 | contig 12739 bp, 7 predicted proteins | sample DipCmetagenome_FD_92527 | JGI IMG/M metagenome (GOLD analysis project Ga0126337, IMG submission 92527) | Coral microbial communities from La Bocana,Puerto Morelos, Mexico - Diploria C A metagenome | ecosystem: Host-associated > Invertebrates > Cnidaria > Coral | place: La Bocana,Puerto Morelos... | reverse complement strand
GTTTAGCTTTGTTTAATGTATAAATCTCCGCCCTCGGCTCGGCACACACGGAGTAGGCCTGTTCAGGGTTATTCCCGCTATCGTTCCTCCTTTTCCCCTTTTCCTTCATAAACATTTATCTGCTGATTCGGTTTATAAGCTGCTGAATGTTTCACGGCAGACTTCGGTACTTCGATGTAAAATTACTGTAAATATGAACTTTGCACATTCATTCCCGCGAGGACCGTGAAGCTTCACTGTCGCCTTTGCCATCAGACTCGCTTGGGAGTTGTAAGTTGCGTTCATGTCGGTTGGCGAAATGGCCCCTTTATAACCGCTTTAGTGAGGTGCGACAATTCTAAATTTCTTTCGAGGCCGAAAACTCGACGTTTATTTTCACGTGAATTACCTCTATTCAAATGAATTAACAGAGTATGCAGATTTATCGGATTTTAACGAGACTTGGTCAAAATCTTCCTCAGATATTAGTGCCAGTGACGGTATGAGGCTTTTTTTCAGAGAATTTTCTACTGTCTAACTTTAAAAGGAATTTTCTAAGCAACCAATAGAAATATCGAAAAAGCCTCACACACTTTGTCAATCCGTCATCTCCTGAGTTTGAATGTCTGCGCTAGTAATTCAGTTTTGCAAGTACGGTAATTTTTGCGCTTAAAGGCTTGCGCGTGCCTAACATAGAGTTTATCGTGGTTTTCTTTTAAGCAGCAAACCAAAAAATATTTTCCGGAAGGCATCCCTGAAGGCCTACATTGACCCTGTCGCTGTCGAAGTATTCAGCACTGTTGCACTAATTGGGGACACTAGCAAACAAACATGAAACAAACAAGTATCAGAAAATTGAACACAAGTGGCGTGAGTCGTAGGTCCCGTTCGGCAATAGCCTGGTCCACACTAATCCGTCGCGAAAAGCTTTTCTTAAACACTCTTTCAACCGGGGGAGTTAGAAAATACTGGCTTTTCATTTGCGTGTGAACGAAAAACTTTTTGAAAATAACGGAGGTTTTCAAGAGCGATGACATCACGACACTCGTGTATGATTTCCCTGACCGAGTTCTTCAAACACAAATACAAAATGATGTGTTGACAGGGGCTTAATTTCAAACACGCGAGAATGCTAGGGCTTTTCAATGGGGCGGCGCTTCGTAGCAAAAACCTTTTTCTGATTGTATGCATGTTTCAGAATTAACTTTAGCCTTGAGAAACATTTATAAATGAAAACTATAAACCAAAGTATAATCAACATAGAACTCATTATCCAATAAATAGCGACAAGAAAGCCAGACGATAAAAAAATGAAATCATAATTCTAGACTTCTTGGAGATCAGCATAAGCCAAGGTCAACGGCAACGTAGCCTAAGCAAAAGCACTTAGAAAAATGAGTGACAACGGTAAGAACTATTACAAAATACATGTAAGGCAACACAGCCACTCGCTATTGGACGACCTTAGATCACAAGCAAGGTCGATCAACATGAACAACACAAACTATTTTTGACTGTCAAGTTATGCTCAAACTGAGCTTCTTTAATAACACTTTCGGCGTTCAGCTAAAGTGCGTTCGAACCAGAGCATGCTTTAAAACATGTTTTAAAACAAAGGCCAATAACCATGCTATTAGAAGTTAATTTATAGATAAAACGTTATCTCAGCATTGCCAACTGATTTAACGAGACGAAATCCTCTTCATTGTAAGAAGCTTGTGAGTGATCTTTTTTCAAATTATTGAGACGTTTTTACGGTATTTCTAGACTGATATTTAGTCGTATCTTTTTAAGAGAGAGCTTATGCGTTTCCAATAGTTTACTTTGGCAAAACTAGGTATCATTCATTTACTCGCGGTCCTCGCTCGTGCTTGCCTTTGTTTACTGGGCATTCCTTCTCCTACGCGTTTACTCGTTTATGAACGTATAGGTGCGCACTTTCGTTCGTTTGTTCGTCATATACGTGACTTGTTGGTCCACCCGTACATCAAACAACTTAAGTAGGGAAGCACCCGGGGGGACTTCAAATGAAAGGGATGGGGATCTTCGTCGCCTCTCTAAGGCGGGACGTAAATCACGAACTTTGGTCCAATCTGTAGGGTGACGAAACTCCAAACCTTTCAACTGTCACCGCTTCTTAAAGCATCGCACGCGATTTAAAAAGAAACCGCTGTTTTTTGGTCTAAGCCAAATAGAAAGAATGCGGTCATGTCCTTACAACTATCATCATCAAGAATCTTAAAGGTTTGGCGATGTCAAATCACTTTCACGCTATGATCTAAGGAGCTGTCATGACAGCCCCCTTCTTAGTTACCCTAGCTCATTATTTAAGGTAACTCTTGATGATCGCTCCTTCACATATGCAGCGCCAAAGCTTTGGAATACTCTTCCCTTGGGCAACTTGATAGGTCTGAGGAAACTGTCGCCGGCTTTGAAGGCAAGATATACTTGTTTGGGAATCAATTTCACAAAATCCGAATGAAGTTTTCTGAAAATTTTTGCTTTTAAGTTTTATTTTATCTTACTTTTTCCAGCCTTTGAAAACCATCGTTTCTGTGATTTAGATTAGCTAGCTGAAATTATAATTTTAGGGTTTGTAACTGTCAGTTTCAGACAATGCGCGTTTTGAATTATTTATATTATTATTAAATAATTTTCCCAGGGCTTTTCCAAAAGCCCTGGGAACGAGGTCGTATATGTGCTTTGGGATTTGTTGTAAATTTTTTTTAGTGTTTTTTGGATGCGTTTGGGGATAAAACGTTTTTCTGAAAGGATAAGTGAAATTCATGGAAATGGGAAATTTTGTAGATTTGATGTTGCTTAAAAATTAGAATTTGAAGTTAAATATCGATAGACGTTCACCAAACAGTTGCCCACCAACCTCTGGTGGTGTTTCAAAACTTTTTTTTACCTGTTAACTCCTCTTTAAACTTCCTAAAACTGTGCTTAAATTGATGTGTACCCCCGCCAAGCTGAATCTGTGGACAACCTTGTTAGAGAAAGTCCATGAATATCTCGACGGATAAAACTGATGAGACAGGAAAATACTGGAATTATATACCATGGCCGATTGTTGGAATGATTCAATTAAGCCTGACTTATTTTCTGGGTTTTCAAAAGCCAATAAAGGATTTTTATTTGCGAAAGGAAATAGTAGTTAATGAAATTGCATTCATTCCAATGTGTCAGCGATTTTCTGTGGAAGACACAATCTGCTTTTCTCCGTTTAACCTCGTGTGTCGAACATTTTCATTTGACCATATGTGCAAGATTTGAATTAAGTTATGCTTTTTTGCCGCAATAAGAGTAATTATTACCAGGTGTTTGACATCTGTTGTACAGTTGTTTGATCATCCAGTTTGAGAATAAGCTACTTTGCGAGTCTTTTCTTAGAGCTGCATTACTTAGCCCGAGTCGTGGCATGTTAGCTCCCTAACTACATTGATCGACTGACTAAGCATATGCTTCGGTTGGTAGATATTAACGAAAACCGTTATGCTATTGGATCAAAATGTTTGCAGTGAGAATCACTAAGAGATCAAATCAAAAAGGGATTTACCAGTTGCTAACAAGTGTGTCGCCACTGTCTCATGTATGATTTATTAAATAAAGATAATATCAAAAAAAATGTAGCTAAACTGGTAGTTTTGCTAATGAACGTTGTATAAATGTAACAAGATTTTGCTTTTTAAAGGTTTCACACTTTTCAAATCTCGAGGAACTTAGATGCATCACGTTAATAATGGTGTTTTGCTCTCAAACACATATGATCCGTGCTTGTAATTGGAAAATTAAAAACATTTTTTTGCAAGTCGATATTTAAATTGCTGGAGAATGTACTAAATAACAGCTTATGTGAATCAATTTTTCTCCCTCTCGATATTCTATTCTTGTTCAACCTGTGTCTCAACAAAATGGCAAAATCTACATCCCTGATTCCGACAAAAAAATCTTGTACACCATTAATGTAGGCGACAAGTCTATGTAACATATTCAGGGCTGCACCTCTGAGATTTCATTTCTTGCATGTAAGCAGTTTTGTGATCAGAAATGTTCCCACAGTGTTTAAACCGCCCAGCGGAAACCACTGATAGCCTTGTTAGAGAAAGTCAATTGGATATCTTTACAGATAAAACTTATGAGATCGGAAAATGCCAGACCAGATACTAGCAGATACTACTACCTAAATGTCAATTAATGACGACCTCCTTTCCGAATGCTAAAATTAACTATCTTATCTTGTTTTCTTGTTGTTTTTAACTTGACTGGAAGCCAATAAATGATTTTCGATGAATATAACCTACTAGAGAAGGACAAAGTTCATGAAATTCTTCATGAAGTTTCTTAGCAGCAGTGTACACCGGGAAGTCAAAATCGTAAAACGAATTAATTAAGGTATGGGATTGTTTGTAGATAATGACAAAATCCGTTATTCTTTTGAATTAAAATATCTGCTGTGCAAAATCGGAAAGTAAACAATACTTAAACTAAACAAATCGCTTTTAAATTAGTAAAGGATTTATCAGTCATGCTAAAAATGTTTCACAACGGTTTCATACATGATAATACCAACGAACATGTTTCTAAGCCGACAGTTAAAATGCTACATAAAAGTTACATGATTTCATCAAAACCCCAGAGATTGATAATCGTGTTTTTGTTTCGATTACATAGGCGCCGTGCCAGCAATTGGTAAATTAGAAACAGCCTTTGCCAGACAAAATTTGACTTTGCAGAAGAGCGTACTCACGAATCCCTTTATTTTGGATACTTTTCTTTAATATCGATCACCGCTTCTCCCCACCGAAACACGCACCATATTTCCGACCAAAATGGCAATCTGCACAACCCTGTTTCAGACTGAAAGACTTCAACGCATCAATATGGGCGGCACCAGTCTGTGTAACATATTCAGGGAAGCGCCGCTCAGATTTCACTGATTGTCTGTGATACTAATCCATAACGTGTGTGCTCATAATGTTCCCGCAATGATTAAAATTCCCAGCTTAACCCACTGATAGTCTTGTTAGAGAAAGTAGTCGAATATCTTTGCAGATAAAACTTAGAAAAAGCCGGTCTTCAACTCTTTGGAATCTCTTTCGGAATTAACTTATTTCCTTCTCATATTATTTTATTGACTAAATGAAGTCAATAACCAATTTTCGGTGAATACAGCGGCCTATTTGTAAAGGAAATAGTTTTTGCTTAATTCCAAAGTTTCGTGAACAGTAGAAAATCATAGGAACCTTGTGCAACAACGACAGCGACTCCGAGGACGACACGTAGTCACCGAATTTAGTTTTCACTATTGTCTGGACCTGTTCAGTACACGAATGGCTCTGGAAATGTTCTCAGGCTAAATATGTAATGACAGCGTTCAATTCCAAATGGCAACACGAAAATTAGGCGTTGTCTCTAAGTTCCTTATACCACGCAGCAAAACTTGGTCATTGCACGTCCTAGTTAAGTATTGCAGAGGACGGCAAAGCCGGAAATTTGAAAAGATCTACAGTGTATAGCGCACGTGCACAGCTATTGTTTTGCTCATTAAACCTTTTGTTTGGTGCCCCTCTGGCTGCCGTCGTGGTAGTGGTTTGGTTAAGCTTCCCTAGCAAAACGGAGAGGGAGATATACCAACAATTAAAAGGTAACATCGCGTGTAGTCATCCCGTTTTTAATTGCTTTTGTTTGGCATGTGTAATTTTTTTAATGGTCTCTGTTTTCAATACAAGCAATTATTTTGGGTGATTATCTTTTTTAATCATCCCTTTTCGTGTAAAATGCAGAGATCATTTGTCAGGGTCATATCGATAAAGTTAATTGCGTAAAAAGTTGTACTCTGTAACGGAAACTGTTATTCTATCTGTTAGAAATCTGCAAGTAAACAATACTTAAGAGCAAATTGCTTTAAAATTAGAATCCTAAAAGGGTTTTACAACGGTCTCATCATAACATCATACCAACGAAAATGTCTCTAAGCAGGCAGTTAAAATTCGGTATAAATGGAACAGGATTTGGTCTAAAGGTATTGTCTCTTTAATCCCTAGCGATTTCGCTGCATCTTGATAACGGTGTGAGAAACGCTCCAGAAATTTAGCGAGATTTCACCAAACACTCTTCATTCCTTCAGTCATCTAATCTCCAAGAATTTTGTGATATCTCTTAAATAGTTCTTTAATTCATATGCAGCATGGATGTAAATAGTAAATTGCATTACAAACTTTCTAGAGAAGACAATTTTTATTTTTAAGAATGCAGTCTCAACAGCATTCAGTTTTCCTTGGAGTCAATTAAATGGCCATGATAGTTATCAGCGCTTTTCAAGGCGTGAGCTCAGTCTTGAACAATATGGTGAAAAAGTCATGGGATGATATTATATGTGTTTGCGAGTAACCTTGAGTTATCTCGAAGCAATGATCCATCTAATTGAATTTTCCTTCCGATGTACGTAATCAAAGCCATGTTTTAAAAGTTGCAGAGGGTTTAGTGACGAATATCTTACCTGGTGTTGACTGCAGATACATATTTACATACATACTTTCGAGTAACTCCGTACAAGGGTTTTTCGGTTACATGACTGCTTATAACTTACTTATAACTAACTTACTTATGATTACGTACAGCAGATGTCTACTGCATGTTTTGTTTCCGCAACTAGGGAGTCCAAAGCAAACCGCAATAAACTGAACTCGGAAATTGCTCGCACAAGATGTAAAACATTCAATTTTGTGGCTTGTTCACACTCAGTCAGTTTCAATGATGCTGTGAAATGGTCGTGCTGATTTCGTCGTCCGAGCATTTGTTTGAAGAAGTTTGAAATGTTAAGTTGAATTCAGATTCTTGATAATAAATCGTTCGCAAAAGATAGTCGATTTTAGAGAGAGACATGGCATGCACCGAACATAACCGGCTACAGCAAGGCGACCGATGCTATTCTTTACCGAGATAATTATGTGGTAATTACTTTTTAGGAGAAATGAAAAGGAACGCGTTATTTCTCTCTTTCTTCACAACAAAAATAAAAACAGTTACATGTGAATGGTGAAAGATCATGGGCAGAAATCGCGATTGCTTGTTTGCGTGTTTGCTCAAAGGAAATTGTTCCCACGAGATATCCCACATTTGATTGTTTCTTGTTCACACTCAATCAGAGTCAGTGCTTGCATGGGATATGTTTGTCATGTTTCTGTGGAGTCATTGTCGGAGATTCCAGAAATATTGAAATCAATTGCAATTCCTAGCTTAGGATTAATCGTCAGCCAATGAAATCTCTTTTTATAGTGTTTTGTTAGACATCCCAAACTGGTTAGCAAGTCTGGCGAGCACGAAACATATGGTTACTGCAAGGCGGCAGTTACAAATCATCAAAGTGGTAATCAAGTGATAATTATTTCTAAGAAGCTATTAAATACAACTGTTATTTTTTGTCACTTAGCGATGCAAAAAACAGTTCTGAGACCCACTTAACAACTGCATGCTTTGAGCTACGATATTAGTAATACTAACAGTTACTCAATTAATGTTTCGATAAAGGTGAAATAGGTCAAGAAAAAAGCATCGTTGTTTTGTGATTTACAATTATCCGATAAAAAAAATAATTATCCTCCTACAACAGATCCGTACGTGGTCTGCATACTAAGGCGTGCATTTCGCTCTTCACGCCGTCGCGGAATCTTAATGGCTTTTGCGTTGAATACAGGAAATTATTTCCAAAAAGTGTGGCAATTAGCTCTGCGTGAGAATAAATGAAATGGAATGTCGGTTACATTGCTCTTATTTTTAAAAATGGGTAAATTTAAGCCTTCACCTTGTGAACACTATGGTGAAAGATCACGGGTGAAAATCGTAGCTTATTGTTTGCAGACTTATTTGAACCCAAAACATGGTTTAAACAATGGGTTGTTTTATTTTCACACTCGGTCAATGTCAGCCCTGCTGTGATATAGTCTTGCTTTGTCCGTGGAGCGTTTGAGAGGATGATGACGCTCGAATCGCAATCTCTGATATGATGATAATTCGTTTACTAAAGATATCTATTTTGAGCGTAATTCGACATTTCAAATCGGTGGTCGGTAATTCTGGTTAGGATGGAAAATATTCTACAGCAAGGCGGCTGATGCTATGATCAAAGTGCATGAAAGTGGTTATCACTTCTGACAAGAAATGCTACATTGACGTTCTACCTACTTGTAACAATATGAACAAAGTCATATTGGTTTCCAAAGAAACTGCTCACTTTATCCATGGGAAATAAAATAATAAGTACCGGTAAGCTATATATTGAACTGAAGTTTACAAAGGTGAAAACAGATAATTAAGCTTCATTATTTTAGGAACAATGGTTAAACAAAAACTTCTTACAGCAGAACATAACCTAATTAAGGGCTGCTTAAAGCAGCCCTTAACTGGAGACACTTAAAAGAGGGTCCTGAAGGGGTAAAATGGGAACTGGGATTTGGGCAAATTTTCACTGGGTAAGTGGGATTTGGGTCACTGGGACTGGGATTTGGTCACTGGGAATGGGAATCACAGACAGAAAAACAATAGAAGTGGGACTGGGATTTTTAAAATTTGGAAAAACAATAGGCTGGGAAATGGGATTTGGGCTGGGAAAATGGGATTTATACCCCCCCCCCCCTTCAGGACCCTCTTAAAAGTGTCTCCAATTAGTAAGAGTGTGTTCCCCTTGGCGAGCTGAGTCGAACACGTTTCAATATAAACTTTTGATGATGATGATGATGATGATAAGGTCCTGTTTGAATTTTGCCATGATCAGAAGCTATTACACCAGCTGGTGCATATGATGTTACCTCCACAATAGTCGCATGATAATAACCTTTGTAACCCACATTGTTTTGTCCAGTTAGCAAGACCACCTGACTAATAGGCCAAATTGCTTAATTTGTTTTTATTTCCTTTGTAAATAAATAATGATATCAAGGAAATAAATAAATAACTAAAAAATAAAAATAAATAACTAAATCAAAGTGTCCAAGTGTATAGCACCACTAATGTAATAATTACTGGTCTCAATTATAGCCTGTCAGATACAGATGTTTGGGAAACAGTTAGTTTTGTTTTCTTTCAAATCTTGAAATATTTCACTGGAAAACCAACTGTTTTGCTTGCAATTATTGGGACCAGTAATAATATGTTAGAGAAAATATGTTTCGGGTCCTTTTCAGAGCTCATTTAAACCTTGGCCTAGTGGTTGGGATTAGTACGAGTCTGAGCTGATGAGGCACAAAACATATATTTATGCCCAAGAATATCAACTGTAAATATTATAATCACTAAAACTGAAAAAAATAACAACAAAACAGATTCAACAACCACACAAGCCATTTATAAGTTGATGGCTTTATTTTCTCTCAAATGAAAATACATAAGTGAAGCTGACTAGAAATTACGAAATCCTGTGAATAGTGTTTTCAAAAAACATTCATAAAGTGGCAATTGTTTCGGCAATATTTTGTTTAAAATACTGCTCACTGAAATAGCACTGCATGAATATTTTGTCTTACTGTAATTTATATTAGCCCATTTATTCACACAATAATCACATCCCGGGGGACAGGGGGGTACTCAAAAAAGTTTTATATGGGGAGGCTCTGCTCCGAGATCCAACCCATTACCCTTTTTAGTCAATGTCAGTCCTGCTGTGATATAGTCTTCCTTTGTCTGTGGAGCGTTTGAGACGAATCGCAATTTCTGATGATAAATCATTTACTAGAGATATCTATTTTGAGTGTAATTCGACATTTCAAATCAGTGGTTGGTAATTCTGGTTAGGAAGGAAAATATTCTACAGCAAGGTGGCTGATGCTATGATCAAAGTGCATGAAAGTGGTTATCACTTCTGACAAGAAATGCTACATTAATGTTCTACCTACTTGTAATAATATGAACAAAGCCCGGTGCGGCCCTAAAGGGTACGGTTTTTCAGCCGTTTTGGTCATATCAATTTTAGCCATTTTGCCGCCATTTTGGTCATAAATCGAGTTTTGCATGGTTTTGGTTTTTTTTTAGAAGAAGCTACTTCTTCATTACGCCCTACTACTCCCATCCACCCTTTGCCTTCCTCTACCCCGTTTAACGCCTGCTACGCAGGCTAAATAAAGCCAGGTTACAAAAAAAACAATTTGGCATGATAGATAATAAATCTCTTACATGACTAGCCCTACAGACTTTTCAAAATACAGCACAACTCATAAAATACTCAGTGATACTACACAACAAACCGTCTACAAAGATATATTTACTCCTCGGGCTTTTATGGGCCACAATTAAATTAATCCAGCGCATATTTCACTTTAACACTGATGTCTTTCCAACAATGTTCAACTATGTCAGAATTTAAAAATCAATCAGAAGTTGATTTCTTGTTTTCAACCGTACAGAGTTGATGACATCTTGCGTAATTCCGCGGCAATCTTTCAACACGAGTTTTCTCAGCTTTGGCCACAGCTCACTTTTATCGTGTTTAATATACCACTCCACGAGTATGGCATCAGTTATAGTTGCGCATTGACTAAGATCAAGAGTTCTCAAAGCAGGAAACAAATGTGCCAAGTCTCTCAAATGACAATCTTTAATCAGATGCTGCCGAGGCAAGCTCAAGTATCTCAGAGTCTTACCTACCTTTTCAGCCAAGAAAAGTAATTCATTTCCTTTTATAGTGGGATGCTTTATTTCAAGCCATTCCAAGTTTTGAAAATTTGGGAAACTTTGCAGTGAGAAGTAAGAGAAGTTCCCCACTGTTACTGAGTCCGTCAAACTCAGTTTGTTTAAAGCAGGGAATTTATCATCCAGAGGGAAGATTGCAGACTCCCAGGAGACATAGGAGTTGCTCAACTCCAAAGTTGTCACATTTTCATTTGGTTTGTTACCAGGAAAAGCCCATGATAACACTTTGTTGGCTGCTTTACTGTAACAAGAAGGCCCCTCATGCGATGGCACACCCAACTTAAATGTTCTTAAGCTAGAACACGTGGTAGGATCAGCAGAATCATCCAATCCTGAATGAAATAAAAAGATGTTCTTTATGCTTTAAGTAATAAATCAAACACGAAGGACTAATTTTGAACACATTTTTTCCACATACCAAGAAGACAGTTGAAATATAACATGCAACATTAACAAAGTATTTTTGACGAACTTCAAGGTGTTGGGAAATTTAGTCAAACACTGTTGTGACCATTTGATATATCATCTCAATCAAAACTAAAACCAAGGAGAAAACAGGGAGATAAAATTGTACAAATGTATGGTAATTAGAATTAATTAAGACCAGATATCCAAACACTGTTTTGATTAAACTTGATGAATTACAGTCAAACCTCTATAAGGGGGCCACCCACAGTTATTTAAAGATAGTTAATACAGTCTCAAAATTATTGCCAGTTAAATACTGTACAAATAAAACCCCTATTGACCGCTGATCTCTTTTAAGTGGAGTTCCAGTACTAGAGCCTATTAGCAATTTTTTCAGACCTCAAATGTGCTTTGTTTTCTTAGAAAACAAGTCACGGAACAACGTCTACTATTGACAGTAACTGGTATAATTGCCAAATTATTTTGCTTGATACGTAACTGAATTTATCAACATGGTTTCGTTAGCTTTGTCATATTAAATATTATTCTCTTCATCAAACAACGGTAAGTCTGTAAGTCTACAAGGCAAGTGGCCCATCAGGCCAGCACTTATCTCTGGTTTCTGCCATATGAAGTGACTAAGACTACCGGTACTTCTACTTCTCCATGGAAGGGATGCTAGTCCATCACAGTGTTACCCCCTCCCCAGCATTGAGTTTGCTGGTACCATTTATACACCTGGGTGGAGGGAGGCACTGTGAGAGTTAAGTGTCCCACCTAGGAACACAACACAATTTCCCGACCATGGCTGAAACCTGGACTGCTCGATCTGGAGGTGTAGTACCTACCAACCATGAGGCCGTACCACCTCCACGCATCAAACAAAAAGTGTGATTCAATTTCTCTCACAAACCTTTCAATTTTGAAGGTGAAAATCTTCCTGAAAATTATTTCATGGCTAATTGATGCCCAAGGCACTTTTTTAAAGCTATTTGTTGAGGAAAGCATTGAAGCTTAATTACATGTAGCTACTGTAATTTAAAAGTTTGTTTTGGATGCACAAAATATGAGAGCTTATTTTAATCCTGCATGTATTTTATACAACATTTTCTTTTCTTTGTAGTGGACAAGGTCAGTTAGCAAAGAAAAACTATTACCTTCTTCAGCAAAATGCTGAGTGTGATAAAGTGACAAAGACTGCATATGAGGATTATTAATCATCACTGTGTTGAGCCAAGACCTCCCCACTTTCTCAAAACATTTCAGTGAGATGCTTGTCAATTTTCCAGTGTAACACAATGCCTGCTGCAGGTCAACTCCCATTTCAGTCTAGTGAAGAACAAAAGGCTATTAAAGCTTACCCCATTTAATATCTAAATTGCATTTCAATGTTTTCTTTGTCACACAGTGTGAAATGGTTATAGGTATAGATATAGGGGTGTCTGGAAAACCTGAATAGCGAATAGCAAATAGTCGTGAACAACGAACAGCGAATAGTACAAATAGTGGCGAATAGTCACTGCTTCAGTCTAGCACTGATCTAGATTAGTTGAAATTGATCATGTGGAGCTGCTTGCTGCTTGCTTAATCCTCTTTGCCCCTCGTGAGGCATAGGGCCTCCACCATAGCCTTCCACCAGACTCTGTTTATTGCGATCTTCTCAACC
>Ga0126337_10001998_pt1 | contig 12739 bp, 9 predicted proteins | sample DipCmetagenome_FD_92527 | JGI IMG/M metagenome (GOLD analysis project Ga0126337, IMG submission 92527) | Coral microbial communities from La Bocana,Puerto Morelos, Mexico - Diploria C A metagenome | ecosystem: Host-associated > Invertebrates > Cnidaria > Coral | place: La Bocana,Puerto Morelos... | reverse complement strand
TCCTAGAGTGTAGGGCCCCCCCAAAAATTAAAAAAAAACTTTAAAATTTTTTACCCCACATACCCACCCCTAAACAGTGTAAAAAAAATTGCCTTTTTTTATAACCCCCCCCCCCCCCCCATATAAACCCTCTTCTATTCTTGGCTTGCACGTGATTTCATCATTTTCTTAAATCCAAAACTAAAAGCTACTAAAGAGCCACCTATCCTCATTTGACATGAGAGGTGGTAAATTTATATCTGTGTACCCCTTTTCAGCTGAATAGCCTGCTTCCTCTGGAAACCAGCGCAGTTTAAATTTCAGAGTTATGGCGGTGCGTGACATAAAGCTACGAACACGTTTGTCAAAAAACATATTCGTATGTTGTGATATTTAGCCACTTTGGAAGTTAAAGTACTAGGAAAAGTGCTTATGTAAATGCTTGTTTCTTCAGTACAAATAATCAATCGTCTCGATAGCCAAAGTAGGTTAAAGATGATTACACTATTTTGGGGCCGCTATGGCTGCTCCATATTGGCCTCTATGAATCTGTGCAAAATATTTCGACGAATATCTGAAGTTAAGAAAACCGCACAAACTTGGAGAAGTGACTTCTTTATTAATCTCCCATAACAAGACAAAGTTCAAGACAATGTCTTGGCTTTTTCTACCGAATGGTTTTATTTTTTTTTTGTTGCGTGACAGTGCAAGCCAAGAATTATTATTTATTATTATTACTATTATTATTATGAAAATCATATTGCGATCAACCCTGCTGTAGCTCTTTTTGAATTTTTTTTTTTTTTACTCCGCTTCTGGATAATCCCTCCCGGAAAGGATACAAGCCCCTCTATTTATGTGCCAATCTAAAACCCCTTAACGTAATAGTAGAAGCCCAGGGCTTTTAAGCAACGGATTTCTGTTTGTTAAGTATCGAAGCAGCTTGTCAGGACAAGCCGGACTTGCTTGTAGCAAAATCTTACTTTTCTCCACAGAGCGGGAATCCTGGCATCGTACATGTTATCCAAGGCATCACGAAGATTCTGTTTCAAGAGTAAAACATAATTAGCTATGCTAACAGAGTGCTTTACTGTCGAAATAAGTAATTTTTCGTATTTTCATTTGGAATCGAACGCTGGCATTTTACATACTAAGCTTAAGCAATTTCTGAGACCAATAGACGTGCTGAATTAATTTGTTACTAGGCGTCCTTCTCGGCGTCGCAGTCGTCATTGCGAAAGCTTCCTAATGATAAATTTCTGCTACGTGAAAAAGAGAATCAATCTCATATACCTCACTCATAATTATGGTTCCTTCTATGGCCAGCTTCAGGTCAGTCAGGGTGTGTCGTACCAAGGTTATAACACGTTGCATGCGGTCAATCTCTTGTCTCAGGAAGATGTTCATGGACGCCAGAGCTCCCATTTTCTGAAGTCGCGCCTTCACCTGTACGCACAAACAGAAAAGATGATTAAAAATATTCATCACCCCGTTGAATAACACTGAGCTAAATTTCTTAGTCGACTAGATGCGCGGTTCTTACTTCATGTGGTATGTAGTCATTTGGAAGTTTCTCTAGCATATCATCTGCCTGCCTGGTCACAACACTCTCCCGTGTCTCCCCAGACCCTCCACCTGAGTCCTTGGGCTGGATGCTCATGATGGTGTCTAACACGTCTTTGGCTGTATTGCTCTGATACCTGCAAGAAAACGTAAACGTAAACGCAAACCTTCCTGATCACATTTAGCATGATCGCGCTGAATTATACAGTATACACGCTTATATCGTATAGTACTTTAAAGAATTGTTCTCCATGTGCAACAGTTCTCAAGTAACTCTCTACGAACATAGCTCCTTTCGGTGAAAAAGAGAAAGTGTAAGGTGTAATCAGTCGACATGTGATTACTTTGACTTCTCCGAAAGTCAGCCAAACTCGGTTTTCGTTTGGCCAAGAAGTAGGAAAACTAAAAAAAAGATATATGAAATAAGGAGAAAACTCTATCGAGCGAAGAAGCTGATCTTGTTTCTACCGAGGAGAGTAAACTAGACTGACTGACTCACGTGATATCTGCGTTAGGATGCAAGCCAAACACCTGAGGCGTGTCCACTGAAGGAAGAGCTTGAATGGCTTCAAAGAACTGCTGTAACCCACGACACTTGGGGATCTTGTAGCCAGTGTAGAAACAGAAGTCATCGCTAAACATGTGCTCCCCAAACCAAACCTGCAAAAAAAAAACCAAACAAACAAACGAACAAAGTGTATCTATACCACTTTCAGTCTGAGGGGAACCGAACTGAATTTCAAGATGAACTACTGTTCCTCGTTGACTGCCAAACCAAACACCGCAAGGTTGGAGGGTAGAAAATGTTCCAACGGTTGTCGGATCCTTAAGAACGCCTGAAAGAAGAGAGAAAACAACATTTTAAAAACAATCTTACCTTTGCAAAGGTGTTCAAGAGCCTCTTGTCGTAATCATCTGTAACTCTACCGCCATACTGTACCTCCCCAAGCATGTACCTGACAGTGTTCCACGACACACCCTAAACAAGTCAGTGAGAATACATAGTTAGAATTGGGAATTGACTGGTTTGTATGTATCCGAGACATTCAGTGCGTATATTACCTTCTTGGGATCGACATCATCCAAGTGGTTTTGAACGAACTGCACACTGGCGGCAAAGTCTGCCTGGTTGAATTCGTAAGGAATGTTCCAGCCTAGCGGACCAAACTTACGCCGTTCCTAAGAAAGATAAAAAAATATAAAAAAGAAAAGTCCGAGGGACAACGTTGCATTTGCCAAGAGAAGAGCTGAAAAAGCAAACCGAGCAAAGTCAGGTTTGATGTGTACATGATCACCTCTACAAAGCGTGATCTGCCACCACGTTTTGGCTTCATGTAACGAGCCTGAAACATGTGACACATGGAGAAAATGGCACGGGAAAACCAGACTGATCAGGCATGCGCGCCACAAAAGGTAGCGTGTAAGAACGCGATCAGTGGCTCCCCGATTACAAGGCTCAAATTAATTTTCGAACGTTGGTCGGTTGTGTGGACCGTACATACCAATTTTAGCTCAGTCATGCCTCGTTTTTGACCGGTCAAAATATTGAAAATATTTATTTTGAAAAATTTCTATATTGAGCCAAAAATATAGCCTCATATGCATAAAAATGTGTTGTTGAAGAGCATCAAAGTTATAATCGTTAAAAGTATCACTTAAATATGTTTGCTATGTGCATGTCAACAAGCAATGGTCTCAGTCTGCATTCTACTCGACACGAAACTTGAAATGCAGGACTGGCAGTGATAACAACAATCAAAATTCGTTATATTATATTTATTGGAAATCCCATTTGAGGTGGCTCCCTATAGTTTTACGATCGCACGCGCGCTGGGGACGAAAGTTCAAGTAATCTGCGCGAACTCGAAAGGAAACGTCAGTGTTTTTCGATATTTTATTACGCCAACATGAGCACAAAAAGCAAAGCTGACAGTGAACCAGTTTTTTGGCAGTGGTAAAATACATAAATTTGAAAAAATCGAGAAAACCTGCTTTACAAACCCTACACTTTTTTCGTGTTTATAATTAGTATCCCGCTGGGTGCGCTGTGCTGTGAAAATTTTGAAAGATTTCACCGAAGAAAATTCAAGAAAATCACAAATAAAGCCATAAAAACAGCAAAAAACACATTGATTTGGGCATTTATAATTTAAGACTAAAACCCAAAATTTTAACATAGATGATACTAAAACACTATTTAATCGTTGCTTATTACATTTGACAAGTTCGAGAGGACTTGGTGAAAACACGAATGCAAAAACAACATTCAAACATAGCGCAACGCCATAAATGATTACCCTATGGAGCCACCTTAACCATAGTTACTCTGGACATAGTTTAACCTTAATTTACGACTTACGCTGGAGGCGATTTTGGTTGTAAACTCGTGCTACTAGCAAAAGATCGCTGCCTTTGCATGCTCGGCTTGGCTTGGTCGGCACGTAGAAATACAAGAAATGCCAACGGCCTCATATCAACTGTGTCCAGAAGAAAGGATTTGCCTCCCTGATTTTGTACATCTTTCACTGTATCGTGTGAGACTAATTTCCCAGTTCAAACCAGCAAAATAATCTAAATAACTATCGAGGTTAGATGTTTTTTGTGGGCAAAGCTTTGCAGCCGGGCCTTTTAATAAGGGTGTGCCGGAGATTAAAATGTCTTTTGTGACCGTCTCATCTGTATTCTCCTATTTTGTGACTTCAAGCTCCTGATTTAACTGTTTATATTTTTCAGAAATAAAGCAAATGTTTTTTTTTCTAGTTAATTATTTGAAAGCCGCGTACGCGACCGGTCAAAATGACCGCCAAACCGAAATTCTGTCTGGACAAAAAGTCATTTTGGCCGGTCATTGTTCGTTGACCTGCAGTTATTTTGAGTCCTGAATTATACTATTTCAAATTCCGCTTTCCATTTTTCAAAGCCCTTCTGTGACAAGAAAAAGGCAACAGATATTGAGTTCCATATGGAGTACATATGTCGCAGTTTCGACGATTTCTGTAATACATATGGTAAGAAATTGTGTATGGGCGCGCTGAAAACGGCCCTGATCGCGACGTCACAATCAAATACATACGACATGGCAACAGAAAAAGCAATTAGATATACGACTTTTTCTACTGAGGGCAGCATATGCGACAGGAGACTGAAAAGTCTTTACTGATAAGGAATGCAAAAGAATCTCCCACCTGAACGACGGTATGCAAGAAAGCAACAGCATAGAGGGTGGGCTTCCATTGCGGCATGTTAGTCACATCCAGCTGGTCCTGGGTGATTCCAGCGTAAGTTCTCTTTAATCCTGGCTTCACGCCCTGTGGCGGCTCGTTCGTGAATTTGATCGAAGACTATAATTGAACAAGAAATGAGATGTGCGAAAGGAAAATGCAGTATTTTTACATTTAAAGTTTGAACGTCTGCCGTTAACTATCACAAGAACAAACACAGCCATCGTAAACGCGAATCAATGATAGTTTGAAGATAAAAGGGCAAAATTAATCCGCCTTTAAAAATCGGTGCAACAGCGGTTTCTGACTGTTTTCGTCCGACTGAACAATGTACTGTTAAAATAATTCGTGTGTAACAAAGTGTTTTGTTTCAGAAATAGAGCTTCACTATAGTGAAATGAGACAGTAAAGAAGTAAGTAGCATTGCGATGTTTGTAGTATCGGGCCTCTCTACTGTATGGTCAAAACTCATAAACTGCTGTACGTACCTGTAGAAGGCTAATGGGGAACTGATTGTGCGCCTCAGTGGTGATCCAGACACTGAAGCCCTCGTGTGACGACTCCGCTGTTGTCACAGTCTCCAGAAGCTCGTCCATAAAGTTTAAACCCAAATGACAGTTTTGAAGCAGCACCCAGCCACCCTATGATCACAAACCATGTCAAACAGATATCTTACCACGTATTATATCAAAATACATAACCCCTGTCAAATGGCCAAACAAAGTTCATCTAATTAAGGGAGGTTCATTTTGCCTGCTAGGAATTAAGCCTGAATTATTACCTTCGTCATGCTAGCGAAGTCTAAGCGAAACAGATAGTTACCAAAATTTATGTTGTCCTTTTGTTTGGTTTGCACAGAATACAGGATTAAGAGCCATTAGGCTCAACGTGTTTCTTGGTCTATACATCCTGTTTCTATAACCTCATTTTAAAACAGGAGGAAAAACCGACAACAACGATAACAACTTACTCCAGCCATGGACTGTTGAAGGAGTCTCCTGGCGTGCACTTCCTGTCCTTGACCCATGGACACTGATCGACATTCTGCGACAAAAAAACATTACACTCAAAATCTAATTATGTAAAGTGAACTCAAAATCTCTATAATAAAAACTCTTTTATGCTACAAATATTAATATTTTTTATCACATTTTACAACGTACCGATTCCTTTGCGTTTAGCGAGGTTCTCAATGGCCCCCGTGGGATCGGACCCCATGGACAGAAAGCAGATGAGTGGTGTCTGAGGATTGCTCTCCTCCCAAGTGGCTTCGAGGTTCAGGATCACGCCCTCAGCGTACCTTTCACCCATGGTGTCTGCGATGTACTTACGAGCCTGATGCAGCGTCCGGTCAGGACACCATGACCTTCATGCCACAAGTAGAAAAGGTAAGTATTAATTCTCTTACTGAGAAATGAATACTCCCAGTCTCTCGTCGGAGAGACTGCTGTCTGGCTTACCTGACTAGTAGCAGTTTCCTGAAAGTATCCAGTGAGATCTCGTAGCCATCAGGAATAATGCTTTCTTCTGGAGCATCGTTGTCGAACCACTGTTTCCAGGCGGACTCGTTCCTACGAACCTACAAATCATTTGGGCCTGTTAAAACCCATACCGAGAACGCAAGAGGCGCAACAAAAAATAAAGGCTGCTCTACAAGTTAAGTGCCACGTCAACGAAGTCTCGGCGAGAGTACATCTAACGGACAAAACTTCCTATAGTCATTATTCTCTATAGATTCTCTTGTTTCACTGGTCTAGCTACCTAGCTATTTATCCACCAAGGTAATTTGCTGAGCTGTACTATTCTTAGAAAAACTATAGCTTTTCTTTACTACACACCTGTTCTAAAATGTCTGAAAACTGAGGTAACTTGCTAAGTTCTACCAAGTTCAACCAGGTCATATCCATGATCCACTTGCTAGGTTTGGGTTGTACAGCCTTCAGATCAAGAGCCGCACCACCTTGGGTGGAACCAATCGGAACCAATCATAAGGCGTAACAAATACTAGATATAGTTATGTGTTTACATGCTGAGATGTTAACTGGCTTAAAAAAAACCCGTTCAAACCGCTCTAACACGTTCGAGTGAAGATTTTTCTCTTTCAGTCAGCAAATCGGAAGCAAAAACAAAGTTATTGTTAAGTTCGGTTACCCGAAGTCTCTCGCAGTTTACCCCGACAACACTTGCGCTTGGCCCTAGTCACTTTTTTTTTTCATTTTGGGTTCTTCTGGACTGGTTATACTTTCATCGCTGTGGAGATTGCTTTTCAAATTACAGGATTTTTATCCCACTGGACAACTACTCTTTTTTGACAAGACTAATTTAAACATGGACTTATTCTTCATTACTAACTGACTCTGTAGTCTATTGTTATTTTGTCTCACTAAGTATCTCAAACCTCAGTTTAGCAGATTAACTTCCTTCAGAAAAAGTTCACAACATTATCAGGTTGGGGCTGTTCAAAGGGTGGGTAGCGCCATTGACTGGATAAACACTACGTAATTTCATTTAGTCGATAGCACCTTGCACCCTTTCAACAAACGGACCCAGGATAATAAACAAAATTAACATCTTGTTACCTTTTATCAGGGTTTGGAATTCCTGGACCTTTACATTGCCTCCTTGGATATCAATCTTGAGTGCCAAAAGCAAGGTAAATAAGAACTTGTGATTCTCGTACAGACCACGGCAGGAATATTTGAACACCTCGTACGTCAGGAACTCGATAATATTCTGGATTCTCTTTGCTGGGATCGGAGATTTCTCGGATCTGTAAGTGTTCAAGAAAATTGCGAGCAATCCTTTGTATTAGCAGAAACGGGAATTTCCCTTTAGCCTCCGTGGATAAATTTTTATTGCGTAAACTTAGACACTAACTCACAATGCAAAGTGCTCCTAGACCAGCGTTGTTTCAGAGAAGTGTCGCCTCCACAGCACTAACCAAAAATTGCAAAGCGTTCTTTCTCTCTCTTTTCATTCTTACTTCTGTGTTTTTCCACAGTTTTAAACCATTATTTACGAGGTTTCCTTCCATAAGACCAATGTAATATCTTGAAAAGGACAAACACAACGGCGACCTTGCAGCATAGCACAGTTAAAATTATTGGCCAAAGATAAGGGGTATTCCGATCTCCTATAGCCTACCTTGCCATGGACAAATCAAAGATACCCAAGAACTGTCTGAGCGAGGTCTGGTACATAACGTTCACCATGCTCATCTCGACGATCAAGAAATAGAGAATGGAGCCCCGTGTAGCCACAGGACGGAACTCCTCACGAGCCAGGTTGATCTTGACTTCAGTTTCAGCTGCCACAGCAAGCTTCTCGCTCACTTCCTCAGCAGTCTCTTTAGTGGTCTTCAGCACGGCCACTAGAGACTCGTCCTCGACTAATGATCCCTAGACAAACACACTCTGATCGCTTTATACCTTACTTCATCTAGTTCCTAAGTTACGTAGGGTTCAGAGCCACCTTGGGGTTTTGAAAATTTAAAGTGCCTCTTAACCCTATATACACTTTTTTAAAACCTTTACCAAAAGTTACGTATTAAAATTTGATGATATAAAAGAAAAAATCCACCGTGGCGTTTTAGAATTATAAGCTCATAAAGCTGTAATTAAATGTGTTTTTAGCAATTCATACTGTTGATATAGTAATCTATTGTGTCAGTAGTGACGAAAACGATAACAACGTGTTCACCAATGATTGGGCAGCTTTTTGATACCATGATTGAAGCATCAAGTTATAAAGAGTGGTTATATTGACCCATCAAAATCCAACTGCTGAAAACTGTTTTGAGCCACCTTAAGCAGCCTAATCAACAGTTGGTTTCGTAAACGCAAAATGAAATCAAAAGAAACCTGACCTGAGTGCTTGTCAGCCTGTACAACAAATTGTCTTCAAGCTCCTTCATTTTTCTCTTGTTACTCGTGACATCTTCCATGAGCTTCACTCGTTCTGCTTCTAACTCCTAAGCACATAGGAAAAAATTAAAGAAATTGCTAACCGGGGACTATAAAAAAAAAAAAACGTATACAGTCGTTATTTTAATTTATCGACGTAAAATTGATGAGCAACCGTGGCGAGTATTTAGAGCTTTATATACGTTCACAACTTTGTCAACGTTTTCACTTGCACGCCGACGTAGCCCAACAGGTTCCTTTCTTTAAATATTGTAAATAGTAGTTTTTTGACATTTTATTCCTTTTGTCCCTTTCTAGCAGGAGTAACGGTATCGTCGTCATCGTTATCATCATCATCACCATTAGTATTATTCTTCATTTTACAAACAGTAACATAGAGCAGAAGTCATAGACTTCGTTTCACCTCTTTTTCTGTATTGATGACTCTTCCCAGAAGTTGTTCTTCCAGCCCTTTCATTGTCACAGTAAAGTCGATAATTGCTGTTCGAGCGCTGACCTAACAAGTAAAGGAAAAACAATTTAACATTCATCTATATCGACTAAAAATAATGCAAACGCAGCAGCAGGTTATTTGACTTACCTCCGGAGTGTAAGAGGGATTTCCCAGTTTTGTGGTGATGTACATACTAAAGCCGCTCATCACATCGCACTCTTTATCTCCAACTTTAACCTAAAACATCCAATCAAAGAATCTATAGTTAAGGTAAATAAACGATTTTAAGGCATATATGACTACTAATTTATATTAGTTTGTTTGTGTTTTGTTGATTTCCCGAGTTTAATTACTCACTTATGCAGCAGAAAAGTCAAAACACTCGAACCGGTCGCGAATCGCAAAGAATGGCCTCTGTTCTCTCGACAACGATCGCTGGCGCATTTGCGCGCGCTCGGAATTCAAATTCAATTTTCCTTTGCTCGTGCGTAAACTTCCAGTCAATTATGTCGTCATAGGACTGTTGCACGTATTCTTAAGCTAGCACAGTTTTACTTCTAAAAGTTGTCTAACGTACACTCTACCGACTATAGAGTGTACCTTTTATTTATTATACTTAACTTTTATTCCACACCATTTTTGTATGGTGCGGGTAAGTAAGTGTGTTTAGTATTTTGCACGGTTTTATGTGATATCTTTAAGTCTTAGCCTTGGTAACTATAAACTTTCGCTAACAGCAGTTCTTTCTACTCGTTTTGTCTTTGTTAACACAGCAGAACATAGGAAAACGTCCAATCCACACCTTAGGCCAGGATATTATAAGAGTATTATCTTCGATTTCCCGTAAACAGATGACGACCATATTGACAAATAAATTTGTTGTTCTCTCGAGTTAACAAACCTTAAAAGTGGAGCCCGACTTGATAAAGTTCTTCTCAAGCACATTGTCCAGAGCAGGGTCAAGTTCTTCTCCGACGTCTTCGATGAGAAGGGGTCTGCCGAGTGACAACGCGTCCTCAAGATGGTTCCGGAAGTATTTATGGTTGAGTGACGTTACCTGATTAGAAAGTAAGTGAAATTAGTAGACCGGTATAATTGTATGCCCTTATAAAACATTAACAGCTCGGTCACACCTGCAGCTCATTGTCCTTCTCTCGGCTCATGATCCACGCCTTGCCTTGTGTTTGAGGGTCAATAAGAAGAGGATACCGCGTTGCCTTGGTAACGATGATGCCGTTCTGAATAGAGAGTTCATCACTTGGTAGTCCGTGAAGGTTCCATTCGCCAATCTGCAGTGAAACAAAATGTCATTTGACACCCGAATATCGGAGTTTTTCTGTGTTTGCAACACCTTTATAATTATATAGGCTCAAATGTTTCATACGGTAGATCAGTACACACCGTTGCTGCATCTGTCAGCATAGAGATGAGATTCAGATTTTCAGAGAATGGGATCTTGTTTGCGTTCATTTCTTTCTCCCATCTTCCTAGCAGCAAATTACGGAAATTCTGGTTGAACGGTCCAAGGTAAGAAAGAAAACCCGTCGCCAGCAACACGTCTCCGACAAGCCTGTTAGTTTAAAAACAGAAACTATTATATTAACAATTTCCGACCATTTCCTGATAACCTTCGAAAATTCCGATCGTCATGCGTCGTTATTCCGAAGAAAGCTTAAACTCTCCAACAGTTGCTAAAGAAGATCGAAGCTGTCTCCACCAAATTACGATGTCAATCCTTGTGAAACAGTTAATTTGAAGGTACCATAACCTGAGAAAAGCTCCTTAGTTGAGTATCTAATTGACGCACCTGCCAATCTGATCCTGAAACTCTTTACTCTGTTGAGTCCACCGAACCTTCTCACCTCCTAAGCCTGTGATAAGGGCAGACGCAGCCTGCATTTTGTTCTTACATGATTCAGCATCGTCAAGCAGCTCCTAAAAAAGCAATAAAGAACTATCTCCAGAATCATTTCAAATTCATGAAAACATCCATAGACAATTAGGCAATGATCCAAAAGACCATCACTTCCCAAATGACGGGATTTTTTTAAAGAAGTAAAGGTGGCTAGTAATCACGACGGCGAGAAGGGCAATACATTGTGATACACAGCAAAAATTATAGCTTCGCAAGATCGCTTCTCGACTGCAGTTAACAGTTTACTTAGAAATAATTTCCTAAAATATGGAGTTTTTATTCCACAACCCAATACAACATGCTGAATTCTAAAAGAGAGTGCTAGATTGTCGAAACGTGTACGTGATCACCTGTTTCTCTCTGACGGCGCCATCATACATAGCTTGTACTTTGTCCAATTCACGCTGTTTTTCGTCCAGCTGAGCCTGCGCACTGTTCAATTCAGCGGACGCCACATTCAGACGAGCCTCCTGAACGACAAGATTGGCCTGCAAGTAAATTTCATTTAATTATGATAGGTTTTGTCTGAGATAGCTCGAAGAAGTTAGGTTAGAGCCATTTTGTAATATTAAAATACTAACAGATTCTGCTCTGAATGGTTTTAGCAGACTCGTATCACATACCTTCAGAGGCAAAACCTCTTTGTTCACTCCGTAGAAAAACGCCATAGCACAAGTCCATGAACAAAGTCCAGCCACATTGCCACACACCTGAGGAATAATCAAGAATCAATGTAAAGACAGCGTTCCGAGGGGGGGACTCTCATACGAAAAGGTCTGAAATTTTGAATTAAGTCCTTAATGGAAACCTATCTGGACATGGCTGAATGCCATATAAAACGAAAATGAGTGCACCCTAAATGATACTTTTACGCCAAAAAAAATCGTGACATTTCGTCCTGAACACCCTAAGTGAGACGGTAGAGCCAAAATCCTTGATTGGCACCCCTAAGCGAGAGGACGACCATTCCTGTCCTTGTCATATGGTAGTCCCTCCCCGGCCGGGACAGTGTCACTGAAGGATCAATCGACATATACTTTATCCGGCAACATGACAAACCTTTTTAGCGGTTTCTAGATTGTAATCTTCCATCCTTAGGTACGGCTGCAGCAATTCGACGGCTTCCTCGTTAATTGTGTCTTTGGGAAAATTCACCAGATTCTGAAGAAACCCTCCTTGACTCATGAGCTACACAGAAGATATGACTGTCAGTAACAATTTAATATTTTGAAAGAAAACAGTCAACTGTGGATGCACGATGGCCTCATGGTTAGGGCACTGCACTACTCAGGATCGAGCAGTACGGGTCCAAGCCCTAGCCAGGGACACCGCGTATTATTTTTTTTTCAACTTTCTACCAACTTTCCTACAGATCAGCTTTTCAGAAGAAGAAACATTCTAGAGGTACCTCTGGCGCAATGAACGTTGCAACATTATAATCTTAAACTTCGGCTGAATAAGATGCTTGTCTTAATCAAAGACCTCTTGTGCTTAATCGTATTCTCAAAATGTAGTTTCAAAAACAATACATCTTCTACTGGGTTAGTTTTCACTCAAGACAATTGCCATAAAGTAGCTTAGACAAGTAGGAAATTACCTTAAGAGATTCACTCCAGCTGGGAGTTACACATTGTCTCTCAGGATCAAAGACAACTGGGGAAATAGTACGTCTGAACAGGAGTAACACACAGTCCATAATGCGCAT
>Ga0126337_10001997_pt1 | contig 12740 bp, 10 predicted proteins | sample DipCmetagenome_FD_92527 | JGI IMG/M metagenome (GOLD analysis project Ga0126337, IMG submission 92527) | Coral microbial communities from La Bocana,Puerto Morelos, Mexico - Diploria C A metagenome | ecosystem: Host-associated > Invertebrates > Cnidaria > Coral | place: La Bocana,Puerto Morelos... | reverse complement strand
TAATTTTGGCGCGAAATTTCAGCCGTAATTTATAATTTCACATGTGAAATTATAAAATTGCTATGGCAACGCTTCCGTAACCCAGGACTGTGAGCGTAATTTGTCACCCATGATATTAAAAGGCTCGGGAAATTATTTGAATTTTGACAAAACGCGCGTGAAATTATTTCCTAATTTCACTCGTCACCATTTGATTACCCATACTAATTTGTTTGGACGATATTCAGCATACCAACAAAACGATGTTTTGGGCCTCCAGCAGACAAAAAAGCAATACAAGCCAGCATATAAACACGCAAAAGCCCCGGATCCTGCTTTATAATGGTAATTAAACTGAGTGGAGTGCAATTTGGTCGGATATCATACGCGTGATTTCAAAATCAAACGAGCGCGCGGCGCGAGTTTGATTTGAAACACAGGTATGATTTCGGACCAAAATTACACGACCCGAAGTTCAATTGCCACTTTATTACATCCATTTTGAAATCGCACAATTTAATAGCCTAAATACAAACTACAAGATTTTGGTCAGTACCATTATATATTGAGTCAGTAGCCGGTTTGTCAAAAAGCGAAACCAGACATTCGTTTACGTCTAATTTTGAAAACATGTCAGTGTCATGTCAACGTGATGTGATTGCGTGATGTGGTTGTTTTGTTTTACGGTCTTATTCTCATTGGCTGAGAAAAAGATGCAATTTAGAGCAAAAAATAGTGCGATCTGGGAATAAATCGCACCGCTGAGAGCCAATCAGATTGCAAGGATAACCAGTGATTTCAAAATGGATTTAATAAAGAATATAACCCGTCTATGATTCTGTTGTCTGATAAAGATATCATCTTTTTTACAGGGAATTTATTGGATACCGTAACACTAGATTCCCGGACATTTCGCTTCTTTTATAGTTTTTGGGGCTTCAAGCACTTGGTTTTGCGAAATGACCTTACTAGTTTCCAGATAGAAAATCTCAGTATCGCGACGAATTCGTTATGACTCTTGAGTATTCCCTCTAAAGTTTAACATTACATAAGCATTCGTGCTTTAGCGTCTTACCCTGCCATCCACTCTTTTACTTGCTCATCCTTGGCATGAAGTTCCTGGCCCAATTGGTTATTACTACAAGAAGTATTCATATATATAAATGTAAATTAAGTGTATAAACTGAAAACATGTGCCCCGAAATTAAATGGTGGGTAGATTTATTTCTTTAAAAATAGAAGAACCGTAGCCAGGAGAAAACATATTAAAAATTCATAACAAACGTTGAATGACTATAGAGAGTTTAAAAACTGAGCTTTAGGCTGTCAGACAATAGCCTTCGATGAGTAAAAATGGGGCGGAAAAACTGACAACCACAAATATATACAAAAATTAGGTGGGACTAAAATAGAATACGATGAAATGCAAAAATATAAGTGAAAATAAACAAATTGTTATTTTTTTAAAAGAATGGAGTGTTGATTGGGGAGCGGCCTTGAATTGTTATTTGCATGATTTATCGAAGCGGTGTGTCATGATTGTCTTATTGTGAATACGGAAAAAACACTTGTCAATCAATCGAGAACTTTTAAAGTCAATCGAGTGATTTGAAGACCAAGCGTGTTAAACAGTATTGGAATCTCTTGGGTAAGGCCTCCTTCCTTGCTCAGAGCTGAAACCGATTGTTCTAGTCGTAAATTAAGTGGAATTGCAGAACCTTTTCCAGGTATTTCTCTGTTCTCTTTCTTTCCGGAGTGATCGACAATTCTTTGCCATTTTCACCATTATCCTTTAATAAAAACGCAGCCTCTCCGGTGTGAGAAGAAACGGAGACTGTTTAAACGTTCGTTTAAATGTTGTCCTGTTCCATTGGGCGGAAAATTTACCGGTTTTTTCAAGCAAATAGGAGGCGTCCTTGATTCAAATTACTTCTTCCCAGGCAATGGATCCGAAACTGAATCCAATGCAGTAAAATAATAACATATTTATATGTACCTGGATACTACTAGATTTAGCTCTTTCTCTTTATTCTCTAGGAGACCTAGGAGATTCGTGTACTTTTCTTTAAGTTGAGTGTAGCTGTAAAAATAATCAGTTGAAAATATTAAAACGTGAATAGACAAAAAATAAAACTGTACCATTCATAAATAATCGCAACGTCTTGCTAATGATTGCTTTCTTGTTATTTTTTTCCATAAAAAAGTTAGAAAGTTAGAAATAAGCGTACCCACTCTCAGCAAAATGCATGTGATTCCTGATGCAACAGCCCTTTCGCGTTTAAGTTTCCTGGTTTGCATCATATGATGTAGTCGAAGATACGTGTATATGAGGTAATTTTGAAGATTTTTTGTTGTTTCGGCCCGAATTACCTCGCATGCATGTTGTAATGAAAATGAGCACTGAAAGGGCTTCTGAAATTTTATTTAATCTTTTATTTAATGCAACCTTACAATGTAACATACTTTTTGAGTTGTTCGTTTTTGGTATACATATTTCGAACTTGGTCGTCATGCCTAAAAGTCAAATTGGCATAAATAAAATTGTAATTTAAGGTATCGCTTACTTATATTTTCTTGATTGATGAAAAATCAGGCAGAATTGATCAGGATTCACGTAAATTAACTCGATCAATCATGCGTCGTCTCACCAGGAGCAACAGCGGCATATGTGTTGTTCCTTATTGCGAATATAGTATCGTAACTGTGTTGAACATTTATAGCAGGCAAGCGAACCTATGGCCGCGTTTAACGGCGCACATTTAAATGTTGTAAACGATAAAGATAAGTTTTTGATGTATTTTATTCCCTCTAAGCTTTTCATTTTACTGACCCCTTCCTTGATTCATCCCATCCTCACTCTCTCTTTCCTTTCCGCGTTAAACGGACAAAAAGCGTTAATAAATAAATGGAAACTGTCCTAGCTTCGGAACTGTGTTTTGCATGTTTGGATTGTCGTCGACGATGTATTTCTGAACGCGTACCTAATTTAGATGTTAAATGTTTGTTTATTTTCGGTTATTCATCTATTTTATTGAAAGATACATTGCCAGATTCACAAATTCAATCTCATTTCCACTAGAGTACTTTAACATTACTTTACAAATCTCCTCTTGTCCGAAAGAAGCTTTAAGATTAACACACCATCTATTATACACCTTATCTGAAATTAATTAAAATAGTGTGAGTTGCTAATGCTTATAAATTAATTTTGACGTATTGTATATCTCTAGTAACCTGCTGCATACTTACCTTGCTTCATATTCTTTCACTTGATCCTCTTTAGTACCAATTAGTTGAGTTAGATCCTCGTTACTGAATAAAAATCAAATTACATTTGTGTATCGATTTGATCACATGCATTGCTCTCATAGTTCACAGTGTCTTAATTAACTTTTCCATGACAATCACAGCACAGAAACAGTCCAATCTATATTAATAGAAGCAGAACCTGACTACGTGTATTGATTAAGGGCGTTCGCACTGTAGCTACTGGATACCATTCCTAGTAAAGTGCGTCAATTTTTCTTACCGTGCTTTATATTTTTTCACTTGCTCATCCTTGCTAAAAACTAGTTCATTTAAGTCTTCGTAACTGCAGAGGGTTCTAAACATAAATTAATTTGAATATTACAAGAAGGTTTGCCACGCAGTTAGTGGCTATTAAAACGATGGGGTAGAGCTTGAAGTTCTCGTGATTGCAGAGAAAAAAAAGACCACCTGCTGATAAACAATGAAACTGAAACCGTGAATCATTACAAAATTTGATTGACAGATGCATTGTAAACTCTTTTGTTAAATGAAAGGCTAAAGGGTAATAGAGTTAATTCCACATATAGGACTTATCCCTAAGATAATCTCTCTCCAGCTGTTTTTAGGATGATGTCGCAGCGAATTAAACCAAATAGGTGCGTATATACGGGACATCACATGGTGGCTCGAAGCTATGAGAATTTACGCGAGAAATTACGTCATCAATTTTCTCACAAAGTGAGGAAATAGAAGTTCCTGTGTTGTTGTCCTGTCTATATAACAAAAAGCAATTGAGCTGTCAAAATGTAGAAAATTCGCGTCATAGGATTGACTTATTGAAAACCTCTTAAGATTACTGAAACCGGGAGTGATATAAAAATCACTTGAGAAGGATTTGGGAGGAAGTGCTATTGATGTAAGACGCAAGGATTTTTTCATCATCTTCGGGGTTTAGAAATACTTTTTAAGGCGATTTTGGCTCCTTTGACGCAGTTATTTTGCAAAAAATGGCTAATTCTCAATTCAAAAGCCATTAGTATTGTTGTTCTCTTTTGAGACGAATATTTTTTCTGTTGTGACTATAAGATCATGATTTGGCTGTTCATCTACGTACCTTTTCCGATCACGTGAAGCAAACAAGATAGGAGTCTCCACCCAGGCTTCATCGTATATACATCAGCAGCTTATATCTTTTTGCGATTTCAGTGATTCTCAATTATTACAGTGATAATAATACATTAGTTATGTCTATATCTATTTTATGCCAATGATTTAAAGAAAGTCGAGTACTTGAAGTTCAGTTCCTTTAAGTCTTGGTCTTTTCTTGAGCTTGCTTCTTCGTATTGCTTTTTCAGTTTGTCAAACCTGAAAAAGCGAGTATGAAGGGTGACAGAATTAATTCCCTAATACAGTCTTTATTTCCAATTTAAAGAAGTAGTCACTCTTGCGACGCGGGTTTTGGTCATGTAGACAGCCCAAACAGCTTTACACGCATTTTCACGGCATTTATTTGAGTTTCCTCAACTACATCATCTCCATCTGCAAACTCTGCATTCGTTCAACATATTAATAATAATAATAATAATAATAATAATAATAACTTTATTTCTATAGCTCTCTTATCCATGTTCAAGGCGCTTTACAGTCATGTTAACAACATTATCGAAAAGTATTACAAATTTACAACCATATCCTATTATATTTACAATGAACTAAAGCAACTATTAAACCATCTTATTCATAATGAAAAATTAAAACTAACAGAATATATGCAAATCTATAAAAACAATGATCTGTTATTACTAAATTTAGTAAACAAGTACGTCTTAAGTGATCTTTTAAAACTCGAGATGGTGTTGGAGATGGTGTTGATATTGAATCAATATGTCTCTTTGACTCGTTCAACATGCAGCTGGTTATTTAAACTGAAGGTCGGAAATTTCTGAGCGCTCGATCCAGTACAGTTAAATAGATATTAGTATTTAGAATACCCTAAGAACGGTTAAAAAAAGAAACAAAAGAACATTAAGTGTTTATTTCATCCAAGATTAATTGCAAAGATGATATTTAGACTATATTTTTATGACGCAGTGTTAGTTATGTTTGCCTTACCTGTTCTTATATTCTCTAATTTGCTCTTCCTTGCTGAGTATTTGAAAGAATCGTAATCGTAAGCGTTTTATATTACTGATTCCAAAAACCGAAAATAAGTTTTAACAAACAATGATGGCAGTTCACGACTGGCGCGCCGTTAGCACTAAAATACAGACGTTGGGATTCATTACGTGCATATGGTGGCGGGTCAGGGGGGTGGGATCACAGAAAGCCCTTCTCCAGTTTCACGAGGCTAACTAACTGGCTTATGGTGAAACTAAGGAAGTATAAGCTTACTTTGCTTTAATAAGATCCATTTCCTTATCCTTTGATTTTAGTTCGCTCTCAAGGGAAGTTATCCTAGCGTTGAAAAAAGTGCAATAACTTAGAAATAGAAATTACAGAGAGGAATTCTTAAAATAGGTGCATCCGATTGGTCTAGAAAATGGAATAATCGAAAGAGAATGGTCTCTTGATAACTATCATTGATATAAGGTGCTGCACTTTTGAACGTGCTGAGGCTTTTACCGACTAGGAACCGTATTGGGAAATTGTCATAGAAGACTGAACTTTTAGGATAATCGTTCAAAAGTAGAGCTATTTTGTGACAGAATAGTAACTGGAAAGATTTTCGTTGGCCTTCCTTCAGGCCACCGCACACCGTAAAAAATAGGCAGTGACGACATGAAAAATGGCAGATAACAAAAACGGTAAAGGTTAAGTCTAGAAATGCCTTTATAGAAGCCTGTACCAGAAGTTCCTCTGAGCTTCGAAAAGGATTGCTTACCTATCTGTTAGTTCTTGAAGTTTCTCCTCTTTTGCTTCAGCGTCTTTAATATACTTGTCACTACTTGAAGGAATTAAGTATTTTTATGAGTAAGTAACAAACTGTATAGTCTCGGCACGCTACCTTATAAAAGTCGACGTGTTGAAGTGCAACTAATTAACCCCCCAATTTGGTTTCGCTTATATAAATCTCCTCGTTGTTTTGATCAATGTAAAGAAAAAAATTATTGTTGTAGCTATTTTCATTAATTTCCTATGAATTTTCAAAGTCGGTAAAGTTAGACTTTTCCTGGCCCACGAATGCAACCTCGTTCCCAGGCTTTTCATTTCACCTTCAAGGGAAAAGCCCTGGGAACGAGGTTGTGAAGAATGGGGCGAGTTGGCCCGTGACGTCATCGAAGGACTAATATTGTTTTGAGAAGAATGTCTGCGAACATGCGAAAAATCGTTGCAGAATGCAAAGAAGGTCTGTTTTTGGAGGGATTCGAAGTACAGAATGCTTAGGAGCGAGCAATCCTTTTCATTCAATACCTCTATTTCAATGACACTCGTCCCGAAGCGAGCAAAGACGAAAGAAGTGTGCTGACTTCTGCGAAGTCGGCCGAAAAAGGGAGCTATCGAGCAGTTCTTCGATCTCGGGCTCGCCGCTGCTGTAAAAACCAAGGATTTACATGTCCAGTACATCCTTCGCTAGCTTCTAGTGCGAAGCTCGACATTGTCCAGATAGCTCAGTAAGACAGGAATTTGAGATAAGGTGGGAGCCATCTAACTATTCAATTCAAACGAGCCTCAGACCAAAATAATGGAAGCTAGGTGTGATAATTATACGGCAAATCATACGCATCGAGCTTTTATGTCCTCGAAAAAGGGAGCTTTCTGAACGAATAGTTGGCAACACGTACGTGCTACAATGAGGCGATATAAAACAAACCATTTAGATTCGACCCGACGGAGATTGTAGCGCTGAACAGAACGCAACACTCAGTTTATTAGCGTACGCAAAAAGACATTTAAAACAAAAGGACAGTAATCTGTTCATACTGAACCTTGAATCAAGATCTTGTCGTAGGATTGCTAATTACTAGTACGAAAAATGCAAGTTTGCGTAGCCCGCAATGTGTATGCAAATGAATATATGGAAAGATCATATATTTGAACTGTCGAGAAGGATTTATGATTGATCATCGCAGTTATACAGACAACTTAAGCAGTTGTGAAATTCAAGCCTGAAAAAAATTCAGGCCTAAACGGGATTCGAACCCATGACCTCTGCGATACCGGTGCAGTGCTTTACCGACTGAGCTATCAAGCCATCTGGGAGCTGGCCACTTTGTGAGTTCGTAATATACCCCTTATACACACAACTTAAGCAGTTGTGAAATTATGTGTGTATATTCGTATACACAAATTTACTATTTACTATACAATTACGAAGCGAAAGACGAATTTTTCGACGTTCTTGAAAATATGCTCTTGTAGTTATGAATTACTAAGGGCTCGATTGGAGTAAATGAAGTGTTGTATGCAGATTAGCCAAACGGGTCGGCCGATCGTGACTTGCAGTGTGATCATGACGGGCTCGAATGGCGACCTGCCCTTCGAAATCGAAAAAGAAAATATACATCGTAACCGTTCTAATCGTAGCTAGACTCAGAATTGTATCGCAAGCGGATGATACGGTTCTTTCATTGAAAAGTTCTGTCCATTTTTGATAAAATATGAGGAACAAATACCATATATTTTCTCAGCGTTCGAAACCCAGTTAAACTTCTTTTGAGTGTTTTGAGCCATGTCCTTCGATGACGTCACGAGAAGCCCAACCCAGTTCCCATTATGCTCGGTCATGGGACAGAGGAATTAGAAAAGCGGGGATTTTATCAATCGAGATTTTTTATGCTGCAAAAATTAGATTTCATTAAAGATTTCATTTAAGGAAAAAAAAATTGGGAGTTACTTGCAAAACACTTTCTTTCTCTGAGATCTGTACATGTGGAAAATAATATGCATTCAAGTTTTTTATATTTTCTAATACCTGGATTTAATGGTTGTGTAAAGGTTTTTCCAAGAGGTGACTTCTTCTTCTTTATCCTTGCACAGTCTGTTGAATGATCAATCCTTGGTATTCATGTGACGTCACCATTTTCCAAAATAAAAAATTTATTCATCCTTCTGAACTTTTAGTTTCATCAGATGTAAGAACCTCTAATAACTTGACGTTTTGCAACGTTTTAGTCAAGCAGGGTTCCTCATTTGTAATAGCGCACGTTTGAATTTCAAAGTTTGCCCGTTATGTGATAATCAAATGGGTCAGAAGATGAGTTATTGCTCAAGTTTTGGCTAACTAAACTGTTCTTTATCTAGAACAAGTATTAATTTCAATTTGTAGAAACTCTAGAATAATACCCTTTCGTTTTGATGGCAAAATGCAATGGCAGATGTTTCTGTTACTTTACGGCCGCCATGTTGGTGTCGCTCCGTATGGCACCAACTTGGCGTCTCCATACAAACTTAATAACTCTTCAGAATAACGTGTGAATGAATAACCGCACAGATCTAAATCGTGGCAAGGTTGTTTATATATCGAATGTCTTTCATATCCCAGCTTCTTGAATGGTTACGAGTTTTGCTTTTGATGGTGTGACACTGCAACCGGCCCAGCCATAACTGATTACAGTACGTGAACCAATTTTCCTTAACACTTTTGCAAAAATACACTATGTACTAAGTTTCAAGTTTCACAAGCACTTTAACTGTTTGGAGACAATTAATGTCTATCATCGTTTATATATTAACCCAAATTATTCTCGCATTTAGATTGGCTCTCGCCTATAATCTATTACAGGACAGACGCATGATTGACGTCATCATTAATGTATTTTAAAATAGCGGAAAGTTTTGAGAATTTGGAGAGGTACAGAAAGTCTTAACGAAGCCATTGAACTGGTACGGGAAGCAAGAAGAAGTAAGAAAAAGCCGTTTTGTCTTTTTAGAAACTGACTCAGGAAAATACACGAGCAGTCTCAGTCGGCAGTCGAGCGTATCTAAAACAAACACAAAATTGGCCTTGAAATAAACTATTGTTTTGTCTCGTATTTACCGAACCCAATAAAAAATTGTTTATGAGTTTTATCTATTTAAAAAACTTTTCTCAGTTTCAAAATAATTGTTGACACGGGTTGACGTCGGGAATGAAACGTGAAAATATCACTTAAGATCAGTTACAATAACAGCACAACTTTGCTTTCCAACGCGATTGATCCACTCCGTTTAAGGGCACAGCAGCGAGCAAAGTATAGCTCACTACAGCTCACGACCAACTGCATTGCAGCTATAAGGTGTCTCCGACACTATATCAAGCTGATTTGAGAATTACCAACCACAGAGGACATAATTTCTACCGTGACTAACGCTCATCTCATTCAAAACTCCACAGGTGACGAAACTAATAACCTTTGTTTCGAAAAAGAGAACAATATTACATTCAGAACATAGAAAAAAACATACCAGTATTTAGTAGAGATGCCATCACCATTCATTATCGTCATGACCCTAATGTTCAGTTTCCCATTCCCCATTCCCCATTTCTCATTTTAGCAACAACCAATTTTTTGCTGCACATAGCAACAAGTGAGATTGCTTCATTTTGTATAGACAACAGATTGGCTTCTTTCGTGTTTATCAAAGTAGGCAAAGGCCGACTTTCGAGTTTTTATTTTCAAAATAAAGAAGCTTTATCTGTAGTAGTTTTTTCTTTATTATAAAACAGATACACTCTTTGATGACGGGTGTGTGTTCTGTAATAGATGACAGAGGACGGCTAAATGTGGAAAGAATATCAGTGACACACTCGGCCATCACCTCGTCAGCCCCTTTTTTGTTCTTACCATATTTTGACGTCATCTGTGATCTACTACTGAACAGACGCGGCAACATGCAATCTATTTCTGGACGCAAAAATGTATTAAAAAGGGGTGAAATGTGACTAAAATTACGTCAGCAACGATCCCCTTGGTAATTTCCAGTCCTTTTGAGACACGCCCAATAACAATGGTCGATACTTACTTTTCTAATTCCTTTGTTTTTTTGTGCAGTTCATCTTCCAGCTGCATTATCCTTCAATGAAAGAACAAAATGGCTCACTGTTTAGTTTGATCAAGTTAATCAAATGAATTCATCATTCAGCTCCTCTGCTAACTGCAGAAAAAAGTTGCGATAGCTGCATTTTAATTTGCTAACAAATCCATACTTTTCTTACCTGGAGAAGGATGTAGTTCCTTTCAGTGCATTGATTTGTGCGTCCTTTCCTTGGATAATGTTTTTTAGCTCTTTAATCCTATTGTAGAGCAATAATTTACAGTAAATAAACAATAGGATCCATTTGGCGCGAAAATATGCTCTATGTTATTTGTCCGCGGACACTATCTGTTCCGAGAAGCGAACAGTTTTCCGAGAACGAAGGTGGAGGAAACCTGTGAGCTTCCAGGAAGAGATAATGTCCAAGGTAAATATCCGAGCATATTTTCAAAGTCAAATGGAGGCTATTATCCTTCAAATATTTTTCGCAACACCCGGAATCTGCCGGCTTGCCATACGCCAATCACCTCAAAAGTTGTCAATTGGCTTCAATTCACCTCGAGACTTTCGAACAGGCTTCGCTTCAGTTGAAAGAATATGCTTTGGAGAAAAAGTAGCTGAAAACGACTTCCAGCTGGGGTTAACAGAATGTTTCACATGGCTGACGTACGATGCGCTGGACACTTGTGGAGAAGTCGAATCCTTGGCTCGCACTTGAAATTCCTCCACGAGTTGATTTTCCTAGATTTCATCAGAGCGCTTTCTTTGCCACTAACCTGACGTATAGTGAAGCTATCAACGAGGTACATAAGTAAGCTTGAAGTACGCTTTCTGTTGTTTCCAGGGCGAGCTGCTATTCGTAGAGAATTTCAACGCCTCGAGGTATCAATGCTGGTTTGTGTTTTGTAATGGTAATAGGACTGAGTGGAGTCCAATTCGGTCTGTAATCATACAAGTGATTTGTTTATCGCGAGTATGATTACAGACTGAATTGGACGACACGAAGTCTTAAAAATTACCAATTAATCATAAAAATTACAATTTACGGGAAAAGAAGAATACCAAGGTATGAAAAGGGAAAATTTACATTAAAAGTTTTACACTGGTTCTAGGGTGATTGAAACCAAGGTTGTGATTGGTTGATTCAAACTACAACTTTGAATGTTATTGGCTTATTGAACTGTTCGATAACAACTTGACAACTGAATTAGTGGAAAATAGGAGCTTTTAAAACCAATCACAATCGAGGAAATTGTAATTTTTATGATTAGTGGACGAAATTGTGCCTTCGCAAACGAGCTCAACCAGGTGAAAATTGAGAGCATCATTTGCAGGGTTAAACCCTTCCTCAAAACATCATACTGAATTTCTAGTTGAATTACAAGTGTAATCTTTGCCTTCGTGTCGCAGCAGCGAGCTTTGACGTTCCAGCTCTTCTTTGGTAAACTCGTTTAATATGCAAAAAAAAAACTCGGCAAGGTCGATTTCGCTTATATTTTTATAGTAGATAGGCTAGCATGACGTTAAACTCGTCATTTGAAGCACCATTTTATTAAACAAGTTCGAGAACCTCGCATGCAAAACCATATTATTCTTCCGTCTTCAAAACACTCAAATAGTCTTTTGCAATGTTTAAAGGCCGTCGTTAAAATCAGGAACATGGAGCATTCCGAAACGTTCCGGAACATCGAATAATTATAATAATTAAGAAAAAGAATATGTAAAATTAAATTTTTAAAACTAAAATAAACAAAAAGAAACTGGAATGAGCTCGGAATATAAGAAAAAACAAACAAAGACAAAAACGTTACAAAAAAAAACAAAAAAAAATAATAACGAAAAATGAAAATGACTGCAATGAGTGAAGGCTCCCAATTTACCGGTGGCAGAGTTCTCCATTTTTAAACTCGTGGAGACGCGAAGCGTTGAAACGGGTTTTTACGGGGACTCCGATATGCAAATGTGTCACTCACTCATTCACTCCCTCATTCACTCCCTCATTCACTCCCTCATTCACTCCCTCACTCGCTCACTCCAGTGTAGACACTCTTGGTAATTAGTCGGGCCGAACGAGACCGCCCGAGCCTCACGTTGGAATAGCAACCGCGCAGTCCAGCCATATTGAAATAGAAAGCGCACATCAATGCAATTAAATATTGAAGAAATCACACAAAAACAAAGAACTTTTGTGGCTATTCAGTACAAGAAACACCTGGTGTCGCAAAACATTTATCTGTTCAAGTCACACACTAGCTATAACTCGTGACATGTAACCTTAACTCTTTAAGGCCTAAGGGGTCTCTCTTTGACGAGTAAAATCTATACGACACTCCTAGGGCTTTAAGGGTTAAGGGAGATAATTATTTTAACCCTTTAAGAGAGAATGTCCCCGAAGACCGCGTGAAATGATAAAAATGTGGCACATGCTTGAAATTTCGATTTCCGTCATATTTCGCTCAGAGATACCCCATGATGAGTTACTAATCGCGGTATATTCATTTTGTTCAGATCTACTTTTGTTTTCCAGAAAATTCGCAAAAACAGTACAAGATGCCGAC
>Ga0126337_10001995_pt1 | contig 12741 bp, 5 predicted proteins | sample DipCmetagenome_FD_92527 | JGI IMG/M metagenome (GOLD analysis project Ga0126337, IMG submission 92527) | Coral microbial communities from La Bocana,Puerto Morelos, Mexico - Diploria C A metagenome | ecosystem: Host-associated > Invertebrates > Cnidaria > Coral | place: La Bocana,Puerto Morelos... | reverse complement strand
CCGCGGAAATTTGATGTTCTTAAAACAAATATTTGCCCGAGAAGCAAAGCTTCGAGGGCAAATATGCTAGTTTTAAGAACATCAAATTTCCAAGGGGCAACTATCAGACCGATAGTTCCGAGATATAAACACTCTATTGTCTTTATTGTTCATCACTAAATATTCTTCCGCGCGCCAGTTCAAAAATTATATCGAATTATTTTCAACTTTTTAAGATGAAAGTCGTGACAGCCAAATGTAAAATTAATACAATTTCAATTGTTTATTTTCGATATGCCCGCTTGTTTACAGCAAAATATTCACGGACGAGTACTATCCATCCGGGTATTTTCGGCGGACGAACACTATGCACTGATAGTGTCTCTCCGCGGATGAACACTATCGTGTCACGTGATCAATTTAAACCGATTAGAATCGGAGAAAATTTAGTGGTGAACTATAATCTGTGATAGATAGTGAGTAGCGTAGCAGTGTGCCATTGATAACAAAATTACGGCCGCTTCTTGGTGTTTTGCAGTGTTAATAAAGAGGATTAAGACGAAGCTTTCAAGGACTAGTAGATTTATACTAAAACAATTAGATTATTCGCTCTCGATTTCTATGCGTGATAGTTAACTCGGGCTGCGCCCTCGTCAACTATCACGCGATAGAAATCTCGAGCTCATAATCTAATTGTTTAGTAGAAACACGGTTTTAAACCAATCAGCGCGCGTATTTGCTTTAGGCTATTTTCTGCAGGACATTATTATAATGACTCCTGAAATAATTCTTACTTATTAAGAAGAGTGGTCACTAGAATGTCAGGTGACACGCAACGGCAAATTCCAACTTTTTCAAGGCAGGTGAGTATGCTCATCCTCAACTTTGGATTTTTGATCTCCTTGACAACAGTCAGTAGTGTAATGGCAGGTCGGGACACTGTACAAAGGTCGTCTAAGTTAAATCACATATATAGCATTTGATTAATTAAAGAATAGACTGAAGAGACATTTGATAAGAACAAGGCATACACGTACATGTACAAGTTTATGTAAGGAGGAGGTGTCACAACTGAAGCATTGGTCATAAGGCTAAAAGGCTGTTCTGTTAATGGGCAGTTCCTAGAGTCAGAGAGAGGGTAGAGCTGCAATGGGCTTACACACCTGCAGGGCAAAGCAAATAACAAACTATTCCTATAAGAATTCCAGGGCTTGAACAAAACTTGAATTCCTGCTTCCCATTTGAACAAGCAGCTCTCAAATTTTGCTTAAATGGCACACAACATGTTTGGGTCCTTGTCCACATGGCTAGTGAAAAGTTATTTGCTCAGGAGGAATTTTTACTTGTTCCTAATAACTTTACAGCACTGCCCTGCTTCACTGTTGATAAGGAAAAACATTAATTCATCAAGTTTCCATCCATTAGGCTGTTTTCCAGCAATAATTGTATGTACAGAGGTAGTAATGGTAGCCACAAGTGTGCATAATGTATGGAGGTGTGCTTTTTACAAACTCCATTTCACTACACATAACATGAATGTATACCTGAAAATTGGTCTTGCTTTGCTTTTTCAAACTCCATATCGGCAGCAGATTCTGAGCTTTCCTCCACCTCAGAGCTTTGGGGATAGACCATACCCATTTCATAGTCATCCTCTGGAACCACAGGCCACCCAGATGATACCACAGAATTTTTTCTAGCAACAACGTCTCTGGAACTTTTGCAACAACTCTTGCCTTTCTTTAGCATAGAGATCATCCTGCCCAAGTTTCTCACCATCCGATTTGCTAGATTTCTTGGGTATTGTTCTATCCTCCGTGCTGATGAAGATGATGTCATCTGCCAATCAAGCTGGCCATCTTTGCCTTCAGAACCCACCTCTTGTGAGGAAACTTCATCCAGTTTAAGGAGCAATATGGCAACAAACTCAAACCCTCCATTAGATGAGAACTGCTCAAAAATCTCATGGCACAGTACAAATAAAGTTGAGTTGATCAAGGTGCCATAGTGTATGCAAGTCATCACAAAGAGTAAGAGGCCTTGTAAGAAGCAACCTAGGAGCAACTCCTGCTGAAATGTTCTCCACAAATCTGAACAAGACAACTTTGGCACAAGATCCTTTCCATGATCACCAGCTTCAGTGACAAGTTTAGCAAGTTCAATGTGCTGTAGATTTGTTAAGAACTCTTTGTCAAGACAACCCCCAGAGATCACCTCCAAGAGCTTCTGGACATATGACGTCTTTGACAACTGTTTTGCAGCCTTTGGATTTCTACATGCAGCATAGAGAATTGCAAAAACTGTTCTTAATAATACAAGCTGGATTGCACTAGCCGCAGCAGGATTCCATTCACAAAGAGCTTCACCACTGTGATCTTTAGCGTCACTAAGAGTATACAGAATGTCTATGAGCTGGCCACTCGCATGCATTAGCAGGTCGGAATCTTGAAGGGATGAACTACTTTGACAAGTCAGGTTCTCTATTGTCGAGACAAGGAGGAGCGAAAGTTGAAAGTTGTTGATGTTACAATCACCCCCAGAAACATTTTCAGTGCCCAGACTAGAATGAGCAATATTGTCTTCTTTTACATCAACAACATGCTTGAGAGGACCACAACAGGGAGGCTTGGCTCCATTGGTCTGTGTACTGCTAATTTCTGCATCAGAACACTCACTTGCATTAGTACTTAACATGCTATCAATATCTGTCACACTTGTAACACTTGTGAATGTGTCACTTTCTTCTGTAGTGCTGGGACTTTCAGTTTTGTCCTTGACTGAAAATGCGAAGTTAAGAGACTGATCATCTCTCTCAATCTCATTGTCAAGTGATTTCAGGGGTTCATTATCAATTCCACGTCCTTGCTTTTGAAGATGACTAGAATTCAGGCTTGAGTCAACAGGATTCTGAGTGGACAAAAGAATCATGTCTTTGACAATGCTTGTGTGGCGAGAAGTGCTCTTGGAGTCCCACCAAAGTTCATCAAAGTCAGCAAAGATCAAATTCAATCCTAAAAGAATAGGAGAAAGCACAGAAACTTAGCAAGTATGAATCAAACATGATGGAAGACTTTTACTTAAAGACAGCATGTCCTTTGTCAATTAAAATTAAAATCTCTAACTGAAATGTACAGTCATGTAATGTACCTTGTAATGTAATGTACATGTACAGGTGTATATAGCTTCAGCATACAGTCATATAGTTTCAAACACCCGTCTTTTTTGGCTGGGTGTACATTATAAATTTGATAACCCAAGAAACTTGCAGAAACTAAACTTGTGGCCATAGTGATACGGTTCACATGTACTTGAACAGTTATGTACTTGCACAATGTATATGAGGTAATGAAAACACTTGGCGATGCATTACAGAAGGATTTCAAAGCACATGTCCTTTTTACATGGAAAGAACTAGTGTACAGTACTCGAGAGTCCATTTAGAGCAAAGCAAAACAAGGATTTCTAGATACGATGTCCAATTATGGCATGACTTGTTTCAAAGCAGACATAGACTGTAATCTCTAAACAAGATCCTCAAGGCAAAAAGCTGACTTGAACATGATGTCCCATGCTACAGTACAGTGTACAGTGTAAGTAAGATCAATCGGACAATTTCCAAATTTGGTTGTATAATGGCCGATTACCAACTGTGGTTACTCCCAGCACTGCCATTATGATCGACAAAGCAAACTTAAGATAATTTTCATTTTGAAATAAACAAAAACGTTTTAACCATACCATAAAGAGGATCGTAATCTTGTAAAGGCACCTTGAGAACCACAGGTAACAGAGAAACAAGTAGATTAGAAAGCTCTAATCTACCTCCAGCAACCTGGAAAAGAAAATGTTAATTAAAATAAACCACCATATTTATTACATATTGCTGTGACACACTGGTTTAACAGACTGTGTGCCACTTTCTTGTTCTTACATTTAAGGGGCGGACATCAACAGGCGGACATTTCCATGGGGTTTGGGGAGGTGGCTTCTACCTTAAGGTTGTAGAGCCAATGTGGTATGCCCCCACACGTTGCAATTTGAGAATTGAAACTTAATTGAAAAGTAAGTACTTATCGAGCAATGTGACAAAGAAGAAATTACTAACAATGTCCAGAAGGTTGACCTTTATTTCTGCCATTATGATAGTAGTCACAATCTTTTACTTTTTTGTTCTCTGTTTGTTTCTCCAAATGGAGGTGACTAGCCATCCAATCCACCACCACTACCCCTAAACCAAAAACATATCCATCCCTGGCCAGTACAATGACACCATCTGTGATCTATTGGTAACTGAACATGAGCACAATAACACGGGTTCAATTTGACAAATTCAATATTGATATATACATATACATGTAAACCAATTTATTTTACACAATCATTACCTTGCTCGCGAGAATACACAACATCTGTAGCAGAAGAAGACCCTGCCCATGACACAGATATTCAACCAGTGACAGTTCAGTTTCATCTTGACATTTCAGAAGAATAGCAGACTGGAACTCGCTTGTTAACACATTGCTAACACTGTAAATATCACTGCCGAAGAAAGTTACACACAAGTCTGTTTGCTAAACAATGCAAAATAATTTCAAAATTAAATGCCATATGGATTGAGTAATTTGCCCCAGAGAATGTTTGAGGAGAGCACTAAAAAAATAAATGCTATTTCTATACATGTAAGTAATAACCTGCCAATTCACCAGACAATTCCAAGAAACCTTGAAAAATAATATGGCAGAATACACCGCTACCACTTGTAAAGTGAAACATGTACTTACTAACCACTGGTCACTTCAAAGGGACCCAACTGTACAGTGGAAGTGCCAGAGCGGCAGTCAAAATAAAAAATAAATAAGTAAGTGCCAGTCTACAGTACCAGACAGTCAAATTGGATTGCAGCACTACTGTGTGTAAAATGCATGTAGATGCATGTATTAGGGTGCATAATTTTTTGTAATGTTACAAGCACTTAAAGTTTACTGTTCATTTAGCTAGACGCATTTGTGTGTAATTTCATGCGCATTTCCTGAATTTAAACTAAAGGAAAAACCTTTGTTATTTGTGCACACATTTGTGTGCATTTTAAAAAAGCAACTACCAACTTCCAACAAAAATATCTCACATTCATTTTTTTTTTGTTGTAGGACACAAGCAGCTGCTTTTGCAAGCCAGATTCTTGTGAGTATTATATTCCATAATAAACACTTCATTGATTCTCAAGAGAAACAAGATGCGTCTCGCAAGAAACTAGATGTGTGACGAGAGAAACAAGCCTCATCTCAAGAGAAACAATACACATCTTGTGAGAAATGAGACGAGAGATGGTAACTTACATTTGATCTGTACTGTGAATGTCAAACAAATACTCTGTCTTATTCTGTAGCTGCTCTAAATTCTTAAAGGACTCTGAGCTTTCAGTTAATTGTTAAAACTTGTGCAAAGTTCATCACAATGTAATGTTTACCCATGAATCAAAGTCAATCCTATTCAATTTCAACTTTTTTTTCCGATAATGATGAAGTATGCATTTATTAAATGCAGATACTAACAGACTCTCAATCTGCTCTTTTGCAACTTTTTATTTCTTATAAATATACATGCACCCATTTAGAATTAAAAGGCAATAAATATCCACATTGCATGGACTGGACTTCAGTCTGGGTCACATGCTAGGAAACAATAGTCATTATTATAAGTTTATAGACAGCTAGCAATAAAGCAGTGTGGCTTTTTATTGTTATAAGAATGTAGTATAACTACGAAGGTTTCACTATATCATGGCATGTTTATAGACAGACCACTATATATCATGGGCATTGTTGTTTCAATGATGTATTGCACGTCAAGGCTAGATACATGTAGGTAGGCATCTCTACGAAGGTTTCACTATATCATGGCATGTTTATAGACAGACCACTATATATCATGGGCATTGTTGTTTCAATGATGTATTGCACATCAAGGCTAGATACATGTAGGTAGGCATCTCTCTAATTACACCGTGTCCTTTCTCCACCATACATTTGTGGAGGGAAAACCAATGAACCCGGAGAAAAACCCTGGGAGCAAGACGAGAGCCATCAACAAATTCAACCCATATACATGTATGGCGCAAGGTCAGAATGGAACCAAGGCCACATGGAAAGAAGGTGATGAAAGACAAGCACTCTCACTACTTCAGTATCCCTGCTCCTCAATGATGTTTGTTTAACATCAGGTGTGAGTGTACACAGAACTAAACTCCTAGCTAGTCCTACACAGCTGCGGTAAACAGAGCTTCAAATCTGATCGATTTTCCATTGTTTTTTGGAAAATCATACTTCCCAATAAGAAATCAAATGTTTAAACCTGATTGTCTTACAGTTATTATTCTTACCCAAAGCTTGAAACCTTGCTCAGGTCCCCTTTTGCTGCACGATAGGCCTGTAAAAACACCACCATAAAAAGCTCCAGATGATTGCTTTTCTCCTGAGAAAAAACAAAAGAAACTAACTGTTGTACACTTAAGAATCATTGCTGGGATCCAGATTAGCTCCAGGTCTACAGCAAAACATAAAATAATTAACATAAATCAGAAAGGAAGTACAGGAGACAATTTATCAAGCAATCCAATTTGCTTTGCTAAAATCGGAAAGATCAGAAGAAAGAAAATTATTCCAAGTGAGGAGTCTTCCTCCAGTGCTTTGAAAATTTTGCAGACAAGGAAAGCAATAGATAATTAATACTAAGCCAAATGCTGCACGTACAATGTGCCAGTGAGAATATTGTCTGAATGGAACTCGACGGAGCAGTCACGCCATACCTGTGATTTGTCAGTCGAACTGCACCTCATATAAGCACTCCAACGATCTCGGAGTTGTTGCAAAACTCCATCGTCCTGGCTATTGCTTGCCATCCTCAAAATACAGACTAAAATAAGTCATTTATAGCCTGGCTCGTTGAGGCGTGTGAATGTTGTAATCCCGGGCTGTAGTTTTTCATCATTCCGAATGGCAGCTGAGGTGACGTGAAGGCGAAAGTATCTCGACTCCTCGCACGAACTTCGATTTACGACATAGTGCGCACGTAAGACACAGTTCTGGAAATGTCTTGATATTCTTTTCTTTTGAACTGAACTTGCTGAAATCTGAAGTGATCTGTGACTTGAAACAGTCGCTAAATTTCACCCAAATCTCTCTCAAAACGAAAATAGCCCAGGCGACGAGGCGACAGTCTACTTAGAAAAGCCGCTGACAACTTACTTCCGGTTACGCGGGACATTTCCATTGTTTCAATATCTTTGTCTGAAAATAAACCTCTCCAAAATGGACCACTCAATAGCACTTTAACAATTTTTCGTATTTTGGATATAAACATAACACCACCTCCAAACATCAATTTATCATGCCACTCGCTAGTAAAGACGGAAAGGCAAATCCAAGGGAAATGGTTTTGAATTCGAAATAACGGAGAATACGAGTTCGAATAAGCCCCGGGGGGCGGGGGGGTACTCCCAGAAAAATTGGGCAGGGGTGTGCGGTCCGCTTCCCAAAACCCTTAACCTATTTATGACCAAAATCTGCGATTTTCCCTACCCTATTTATGACCTGACCAAAAATTTAATACCCTATTTATGACCTGACTCTTAGATCATTAGGGGGAAGCCTTTTGTTGCTGGCGTTAAACGGGGGTAGACGAAGGCAAAGCGCGGGTGGGAGAAGGTGGGTGTGATGACAAAATAGCTTCTTCTAAAAAAAAGACGAATTGAAGACCAGAGTGCAAAAATCGATACCCAATTTATGACCAAAACTGGGCTGACAAACCATACCCTTTGGGGCTGCACACACCCATAGCCCATATAAGGGAGTACACCCCGGGGGATGATCGGAGACACAGGGGCTGCTAGTCTGGACGATGCGATATTTTTGGGTAAAAGTTTACTTGAAGAGCGGAAGGGTGCTCTTCCCGACTAGCAGACCTTTGCTCTCCGATGACGAACTGTATGCGAACATTTCTCTTCAGTAGAAATTAGAATGTCATCATAATATTTAGCAAGAGGCTTTTAAGCTTTTAACTTGACTTAGTGCTCTGAATATTAAAATATTCAGAGCACTAAGTCAAGTTAAGATGTACACATGTGTATGTGGCATTTGCCATTTGCGGAGCGGAAACCATAAAGGCCGGAAGTGGGTCTTTTGTCAGCTGTACAGCTGTACATATGACTGAAAAAAAAGTGTAAAGAAAACTTTACCCTTTTATGGGCAACTGTAAATAATGTGATAATAGCGAAAAAACTTCGGCGGCATTCCATTTTGTTTGTTTAGTCCTCGGTTCACTCCTTATTGGTCCTTATTGTCATCCAATTGCAACACGACAGTTTCGGCTCCGAGAAAAAAAAGTGAAATTGGACGTTCACCCCTGTCGATGTCAGGTCATGCAATACTCCTAGCAACTAAATAACAGCTGAGAGCGCCTCGAGAGCGCTCGAAAAGTGCTGAATTTATATTCTAAAGTGACGATTACCTCAAAATCGCCTCAGTGCGGGAGACTATAACGACAGCGAATAACATATTCTGAACAACTGCATCCGACATAAGCTTTTAAAATTGACAGACGGTGGCTTGACTGATTTTTCTTTCAGTTCGTCTAAACCATTCTCGTTGAAAAGATAACTATTGCTTTGTATCCGGAGAAGAGTTGATTTTATTAACGCGATATCGGTGTTTTAAATTTTTGTCATAGCATTGTTTTTCGGAAGAAAATACTACCAATTTCAGCTGAAGATGTTAAGTTTTATTCTCTTCCTAAATGTTTGCGCCATTATTCAAGTTCTTCGAGTTGAATCGCATACCCCGCACCGGGATAGGTACTTGGACGGCCGAGTCATCGAAAGACTTAACACAGTGGAGTGGATGCAATGCCTCATTGCTTGTACAACAACTAATGATTGTGTTTCATACAAATTTGAGCCAAGGTCGGGAACGTGTCAGCTCCTCAGCGAGGGGATAGATCTTGGAAGCAATTGTAATGGAAGAACGTTCCTCGTGCGCTCCCAAGGATGGATTTTTCATCAGATCACTGGTAGGTCAACAGATTTTTCATAGTGTCACATACGAAATAGCTTCGAAGCGCTAGAATAATCGAATCATATGCTGCTAAAATGACCCAAAGAACTGACGGTCTAGATAGAGTTTGGCTGCCAGCTGGGAACTGGTTACTTAAACAATCTCTGAGATCTGCAAAATTTGCTGATACCTGAGAACGGGCTCAAATTTTTACATGATACGTGAAGGCAACAAATTTCCAAGACTTCAACTGATGATTGAGATGTCAGCAACGCCTTGCAGACCCTCAAGGAAATTCCAAGTAAACAGTCATACTATTTTTCACTTTTTTTAAAAAAAGAGTCAAACTTCTGAATGAATAAATAAAAAGTGATGGCAACGTTATAGTTCAATGCATGTATGCCCAAAAACGCCTTCGTAAAGCAGAAGTATTCGTTGCAATTTTTGTAAATAACATTAAGCCAAAATCGAGTGCAATCGCAATATGGATTAAAAAAAGGAACCTCTAAAACTTTTACAATTTAAAACCTACGTGGACAGAGAGCCGACTTGAGGTGGCTGATGGTTCCTGATGATATTTCACCACTTACTGTACCGGATGCTTAACTCTTTCAAAACCTGCCATTTCCTCAATATTGCTGCCGGATTTTCGCTCAGCTCATGCCATCCAAAGTAATTATTAAAACGGTGATAGATGAATGATATCTAGACGACCTATAGAGGACTTAGCAGTATATGCTCGTTTCAGGATATGTCCTACGGATAATCGGAGAAAATTTTCAGCCAAATTTATAGTGCTTCGGAGAACTTTGTATAGAGGCGCCATGATATGTTGCCGAGTGTTTCTCGGTGTACGTGGAGCAACATAAAGTCATAACGTAACAGAAACATCGGGTAGTTGAGCTGTTGGTAATCTAGTGCTCCGACACATTGAAATTAACAGCGAGCGGCTCAATTGGCAAAGGCCTAAACCCGCTTTCAGTGTTAGTGCTGGAGCAGGTGACATCTTTCGACCATCTTTCGACACGCCATATGCATCTCTTGGCCTGCCATGTAACCTGGTCTACGTCACAATTTTTTCTTTACGGTTAAACTCGACTTTTAGAGAGGAACGACGGATTTATTTGTCATCAGACTAGGGCTAGGAGCATCAAGAGGTCATTCCGTGAGAGATAAATCAACTCATGTGAATTGAATGAAAACCTTATGAACATCGACTATAGACTCAAATCACCTAATTTGAATTATGAAGTTCACAAATCTTCTTCAGCCATTTGAAATCAGTAATTATAATTTATTTGTCATTTCTTCCGCTAATAACCAGAAAAATACCACACGGGTTGAAATTATAATCACAAGTAGTGTAGAAAGCTAAAGCTAAAGTTAATAATTGCTTGAGCTAAAGTTAATAATTGCGATAATAAATTCAACCGTGTGTCATTTATTCAAATTCTCAACCAAGACTTGGAACAAGGAAAATTAATAGAGGCTGTAAGTCCTCGGAAATAAACGTCCAAAAAAACGTGAGTTTTAATCATAATAGAATGAAATTTGGCAAGATCGTTAACCCATTCACTCCCAAAGCGCCCTATGGGACTAATAAAGGATCCGGGTATTTGTCCCGCTTCTGACGTCATTACCTATCACCCAGAAAGGCGACATCTATTCTCAAATTGTGAGGCAGAACAAGACCTTTCCAACGATACCTAACCCAGTGCGATTAGATTGATGGAGCTTGAAATATGCACCAAAACGGTCCAAAATTTTAGTGGAAAACTCAGAGGAAAACTTTCCACCCTTTGCTTGTCAAGGTCAGTGCCTCTTTTGCGCTTTCTCGGAAATTTTCTACCCGAAAGAAGCCTGGTAGAAGGTGAAAAACTGCAGCGAAAAGAAACGAGGAAAGGAAAAGATAAAGCGAAAAAATAAATAGATCAAAACCGAAAAGTCTAAAGTGGTACGACGGTCGATCGTTTCAAAATTTTGATTTGTGCGCATGCACCTGCGAAAAAGTTGTTAAACATGATTTTTGTGAAACGTAAGAACACATTTGGGCCGTCTGAGTGATTTGGGGCTAATTTAGCTTATAATAGACCTAAGAACGTCAAAAACGTCTGAAAAAATGCCTTTTTCTTGGTAAAACCCCGGGAATGAAAGAGTTAAGAAAGACTTGTTTTGTACGAAAATGAAAAAAAAAAAAAAGAATTTATAATTTATGATCGTAGTAGCACGCAATATTATCTAATACCTACCAAGAGACGGTGGTCATACCTCTTGCTAGTACGAGGAATTGCTATATGTCTAGTTTATTTCAAACCTCTGAGAAATTTATTTATTCCTTTATTTATCCTTTTTTTTTCTATTATTCAGCGCGTTACCACCAGGTTACTTTTTAATTAGAGAATAGACCATTTTTGTACCCTTGGTATTAGTAATGGTAATAGGACTGAGTGGAAAACAATTAAGGGAGTAATCGGGCGAGTGATTGCGAGTACGAAAAACCTGAACCTGAACCTGGACAACTTGCTCACTTGAATTCTTGATTTTGATTGGCTAACATCGGCTAGGTAGTTAAATTTTATTGGCTAGTAGCATTCAGTGCTTAATTTTCATTGGCTGTTTAACTGTCCGATTTGACCTGTCCGATTACTCGGACAGGTCAAATCGGACAGTTTGGTGCTGCACCAGCCAAATTAAGCAATAAATAAGGGCTGTTAAGAACCAATCAGATTCGAGCATTTTGTTATTGCCACAATTACACTGGAAATCGGTAGCTTGCATTTGAGGCTCATGCGGTGGAATGTCATCAAAGAAGAGAGTTTGATTAAGAGAGCCAGTTTCTCCGGCGTGTAAATAGTAAACAATCCAAGTAAACCTGGAAAATAAACATAAACGTTTGATTATGCGACCCAAATATAAACGTTCTCTGCATTCTATTTGAGCCGTTTTCTTGCCTGCTACTGTTCATAATTTTCTATTACACTGAAACGTTTTGGTCATCATGGAGCCAGTGGACACGATGCGCGGACTATACGTTTAATGAAAGACAAACCCGCAAGCGTGCGTGTATTTCCCCTAGCAATGGCGGTTGTAGTGGGGAAGAGATGCAGATCAGAGGACTTGATAAATACGGCGGTAAGAAGAGGGGGATAGACCATTAACCCCACTTTTTTTTCTTATCTAGCAAACTATGCAATTAATGTAATGACAATATTAATTGACTAGTCTGGCCAAATAAATTGATCTATATTCAAGGACTGACTTTAGATACAATAAAAGTTCTCAATGCATTTCTTTCTCTCTTTTTTTTGTATCAAGTACAATTGCACAAAATCCCTTGAAAAACAAAACACAAACAAACAAAGTAACAAATATAGCGTTGGATAATTCTTGGTTTTCAGCTGACGTCACAAGCTTATGCAAATTAAGTTTCCGCCATGTTGGTGCCCATGCGAGGAATGAAATTGTAAGCAATTGTAAGGAAATCTGTGCGCTCACGAAGTCAAAGTCTTCAAATAATTCATATTTCTAATGGATATTTCCCAAGAAAATGACCCAAAATCACGAGATGAGATACCAGTGCGTCCATCCTTCAGTAAAAATTTCGAATGCTACGTCCGAGAGCGCTATTTGAAGAAAATTTCTGTGGTTGGCGTATATCGAGCGGCCATACCGAGCGAGAAGTTCAGCTGAGAATGTTTGCCTCCTATAGAAGTCT
>Ga0126337_10001994_pt1 | contig 12741 bp, 7 predicted proteins | sample DipCmetagenome_FD_92527 | JGI IMG/M metagenome (GOLD analysis project Ga0126337, IMG submission 92527) | Coral microbial communities from La Bocana,Puerto Morelos, Mexico - Diploria C A metagenome | ecosystem: Host-associated > Invertebrates > Cnidaria > Coral | place: La Bocana,Puerto Morelos... | reverse complement strand
GGCCCTCCCCCCCTCCCAATTTTTTTGGGGGGTCCCCCCCCCCCCCCGGGTCCTTTTCCCGTGATAAGCATATGTCACGATGAACGCAGCAGAATAGAACAATACCTTTGTCACGTCTTGCCAGTCGGTGTTTAAAAAATTTAAAGGCCAAGTAAGGCGTGAACGTCACCAGGCAACAACCAATCAGAAGACAGACGGGGTCAATAACTGCAAGATGTTTTTCAGAGAACGGCCATTTTGTGTCGAAGTTGTGTTGGCAGGGTTTTACGTTGAAACGAAAGCGAAAGAGGTCGTTTTCTTAGCAAAATGTCGCGAAGAATACACCCAGCGTTTCAGACAAAATCAGTCGTCATACTAGAGTGCAAGTACTGCGAAAGAAGAATTTGTGCTCGTGGAATGCGAGCACTTTTGCTAGCCGACACGAAAGTGGAGTTGTACTCGACCGACTTGCCTCCTGACAAGTGAGTTTGAAATGTATTTCCTCCTTGGTTAGGACAACGTTAGCTTCCCCTTTTCATCTCCTTGTAATAATTTATACATTTTGTGTCTTTTTCAGTTCCATTCAGTTGATAGGAACGGATTACTCGACCCAAAACTGTGAATGTCGAATCAAAGATGTCGCTTGTCTTGGATGGTGCGTTGTGAATATATCACATGCTCAAATTCTTTTTGATGTTCTGGATTTTTTGCTGGTGACTCTGATTTTTTTTTCTTATACTCTGTTTGTATTCATTTTTAGTGGAAATGTCGTTGGTTATCATGTGACGCTTCCATGCCAGTCGTGTATTCGTTCTTGTAACAACGGCCATTTTTGGATGTTTCACTCAAGTGCTGTTCATCCCGTGGAAAGACTAGATCAGACAGGTACATAGAACTAGAAAAGTATCAGCAGCGTTAAATTTTTCAGACACCTAAACAGTTATCGAAATATTACTTTGAAAAGTGCGATTTACCCTGAAAACACGTGGAAATGTAACAGCTGCTTGTATCAAAAGGTGCTACAACTGGCCAAACTTGTGACTGGAACTTTCAGCTTGTTCTCTGAAGTATGGCCAGCTGTACCAAATTAAACCCTAGAAGCTTTCCTTCTTTGTATGACACTTCCCCTTCTATGACTTTATTTTGATTTGTATTTTTATTTTGTGGTGTGACAGCTTATCAAGAAGTTAGGTTAATTTACATACTTTTTTGCATTGATAAGTTGAGTCAAAAGCATTTTGGTAGGCTGTTATCTTTTCAGTGTCTCTGATTGAAAGGCCACAGACAAGAATGTCCCCTAGATTTTGTCATTTTGAAAGTGCTCTAAAATAGCTGAATTTTGGTATGCGGGCTTCATTTTACCTGATGCTATGAAGTTTTTTCACTGGGTTGCTCTTTGTTTTCAAGAAATGTCTGTTAAATGCTTAAATGTCTGTTAGTTGCTTTTTATAAGTCGAACACTAAATTTGTTCTCATCACATGTTGCTTGTAAACTCTGTGCCACCATTGGGGGTCAAGCAGAGAGCAGGATTTCATGCTAACTTGTGATTTGTTCGAATTTAAAGGTCAACACCCTGGCTAACATGAAATTGATAGTTTTAGGCAATCCTGAAGTCCCCAAGACCTGCAGCAGTCTCTTTTTAAATTGTGTCTTTGAGAGTAGAACATTAAATAACCCTCAATTTAGTACAGTCTTATAACAAGCAAACATTTAATGCCAGTCTTGTGTTTGTTTGGTTGTTACAGGAAACCAAATTATGCTCTGGGGTTCACTTCCAAACTCAAAAGAAGATAATGAAATGAGTGATGACGACCTTATGATGGAAGAGTGCTTCAGATGAATTTAAACATTTGTAAATAGAACAGACAGAGATTGACATAATATTTATATATGAAGCAAATACAAAATCCATGTAAATATGTTGGTATGTTTTGCCTGTGAATGCACAAGTTAGTGTAGGTAATACAAATTATACTAGTGGCTTTCAATTTCCCTTGTTTTTTTGCTTGACAGTGATTCAACTTTTTCTGTTTATGGTGTTCTGATTCCATGGTGGTAAATAATTGCATGTAATTACTGGAAGCGCAGAGTCAGATAAACAAAGTTGGACCATAATATGCTTTCATTTAGTTGTATACATAAGCTTCAAGTAGTGAGCATCTACCAACAGATGAAAGAAACAATAGTAACTATGTTAGCTTTAACAAAAGAAGCCCAGCCATTCGTTGATCTATTAACTGTTACAGTTTATTATACATACACCAACAGATAATATGTGAAATGCCGTTTTGACAGTAACTGGGTATTATGAGGTGGAAAAAATTTTTAATTTGGTGCCAATGTATTGTACAATAAGTAAACCAATTTAAACTTGTGTAACTTGTTCTTTCAAACTTTTCCTTTAGCTGTCAGAATGCTTAATTTATGGTTAGGGAAATGTGTTTTTGCACTTCTGTAGTTGAGCACTACTGCAAAAAAGTATGTTAAGCTCTTGAGAAAGCAAAAATTTGTCGAGCCATTGCAGTGCAATCTGTTGTGTAACAACCTTCAGAGAAAGGAATTTACTTACAACTTGTTCACTCCTGTGAATTTGTCAACCTCCCTTCATAAAGGCAAGTCAGTAATGTTTTACAGAGGCACCAGACAGTCGGTTGTTAGTTGAACTTCTTTTCAGCTGTTATAATTTTGAGAACAGTTGACAAATTATATCTTCGAGGACCTGATCTAGAAATAGAGCATTGTTGACATATATGATAAAATTTTATTGGCAATCAGCCTATGAATTGATGTAGGTGTACTGTCATTTTGATAGTCAAGAAATATGAATATTTTTTCTCATAAATTTTACTGTCATGTGTTCTGTTTGAATGTGGTAATATATTTCAGCTTGGTTAGTTGGAAGAAAGTACTTTTCTTTACCTTCAAGTTATAAACTTGAAAAAAAGTACACAGCTACAGTTTAGGTACTTGTAAAGTAACTGACTGTTGTTATGAACTTTAAATAAATGCATATTGTTTGTTTTTTAAAGTCTGTTGAGTTGTTGGTTGACTTATTTCCTCATAGACAACAATCTCTACATGTGGTCCACAATGATGTTGGCTTAAATCCTCAAAACCCAAGAACAGTTTGCAAACAAAATAATAAGAAAATACAAAATGGCTTTTAAACCTTAAACCCTGTTAAAGGAACTTTGGATTTCCTAAAGACGGCAACAGAGCACATATTCAAACATTCAGGTTTTGCAGAATTTCAGAGAAAACCTGAAAACATCACCAGCTAGCTAGTGTGCCCAATACCACCCATAATGTTCCTTGAGAACTGAATATTGTGTCAACAGAAAGCCAAGTTGTCAAGATGAAATAGGAGATGAAGTTAACCTGTGAAATTAAAAGGCTCAAAAGAAAATTTAATTACATGAAAGTTATTAGCACTAGCACGATTTCTCAGGCTCATCTGAATTAAATAATAAATTTCCCTGCTTTTTTGGTATAAATGGCACATTTAGCCCTATTACCTCAGAGGGAGTGACCTCATATTGTCTAAAAGTCGTACTGTGTAAATAGTGTGTATTGAGATAAGTTATTTTACAGTACAGATTGCGCAACTTGGACAGCTTGAATTGTTAAACGGGTTTAATCTTGCACTCAGATATAAACTTCTTAACCTTAAGAAGATCAATTGTTTTCAAAAAATATAATCACAGATATAAATCATGGTATCATATATTGTTATTTTCCATTATTTTACTTTTAATGTGCCCAAGTTAACATTGGCTTTTCTGAGATTCATCACGGAGATGACATAACTCTGAACAGAAATCAACTTGCACCATACAACTTTAAAAAGTTTCAGTGTGAAAATAAGGTATAATGTATGTAATAAGAAATATAATTTTTAATTACTTATATTTTACGAAGTGGTGATTAAATCAATTAACTATAGGCTTAAATTAATCTTCAGTATAAAATTTACATAATTTTCTATGAAATGCAAACCTAGATAACTTATACTTACGTTTGATAACATAACTGCAACCGTACATAAATGAAAATTACAACAGAACCTAACTTAACTTCACTCGTTTAACCATAAATAAAAGATCACAGAGGTAAAACAAGATTATTCGCAACGTCATACAAAATATGCACATGGTACAGCAGTATAGAACTGGTGGCAACTGTCAAAGATTAAATTCGTTTCTTGATCTACGGTAGCAGTTCCAACAGTGTTCTCACCGCTTCAAGTTCAAAGCCAAAAATTCTCAACATCGCCTCTTAAAATTTGAATTTGCGATCTTGGCTTTGTTTGCTATCGATGTGTTCAGCTTGGGAGTCCCCTTTTTAACGCACTTGTAATTTTCTAAATAAAGATATCTGACCGACCCAGCTATACATTTCTAGATTAATATAAACACGAATCATAAATTTCGTCCACAAAATGCTATGATTCTTTCTTAATACCACGCGTAGCTATTCCGTTTTCCAAGACTTCGCTTCCAGAACAGTGATTTTCTTGCAGGGCTCCATTTGCCAAAGATGTCGTGACAGCCGTCAATAGAACTGCTTGATTTTCGGTGTTCGAGTTCGTAAACTGAACATTAATTTCAGATGGTACTGTGATTCCTCCGTTAGCAAAGAGTGATCTTAAAACGTTCAATTCTTTTTGTAACAAAGAAACCTTGTTTCGTAGTTCTTCGTTCTCTTTCGCTAAATCTACAACTCTTCGTCTTGTTTCCTCAATGCGCTCCTTGGCTTTCATTCGACTTTTTCTTACAGCGATGTTGTTTCTCTCTCGCTTTTTGACGTAATCATCGTCTTCCCCCTGGTTTGCCGGACGCTTGGTCGCTTTTGACATCTTAGAATCTGTATTTTCAGCCGATGATTCCATTACTATACCCTAGCAGGTCTTTTGCAGCAAAGGTTTCACCTCGATTACCTAAGAATTCGTTCTGTTCTATAAAAAAAGTTCGAAGCTTGCGCAATCATCATATCGATTGCGCAAGCAGCTTAGCATCCTAGCCACGCGCAGTGTTCAACTACGCATAAAATATTCTACCCTGACGCTGTGTAAAGTATTCGTGGACTCGGTCGGGAGGGCGGGGCGGAGGATAGTCGAAGGTGGGGGCGAAATACCTCTCCGAAAGCTTAGCGGGATTGGCTAAGAAAATAGGCTAACAGAAGAAACAATAAACCTGGCTAGCAAATAAAATAGCAGGCTGGAATGAATACAGCTGGTTCTGAAGAGTTGCGTTTTTTTTTGCTGGAACCTCAACGGGATTGACATTAGCCTCACTGGAATTTGATCTTGATAAGAACAACAAAAAAAAGAAGACAAAAGAATGTGAATAGCAAGAAATGTTTCTGAGGGATTTGATAAATAAGTAAGTACGCGTGGAGCCCTCGAACACAAGGAATGTTCATTCATTGATATAATATTGAAAGCTGATTGGTGTAGTATAGGTGATAATAAGAATTAAGCCAATGAGATCAAAGCCTCTTTGGTAACAGGTATCGCGAGGTGACAGTCCTAAGGATATAAAAAAGCGGGCCGAGAATTATTTCTTCGCGTTGTTAAAACCGTTAGCAAACCAAATCTTTCGGAGAGAAAACGAGCTGTTGAGAAGATGTCTGGACGCGGTAAAGGCGGAAAAGGTCTAGGCAAAGGAGGGGCAAAGCGACACAGAAAAATCTTGCGAGACAATATTCAGGGCATTACAAAGCCAGCTATAAGACGCTTAGCTAGGAGAGGTGGAGTAAAACGCATATCAGGCCTCATTTACGAAGAAACCCGCGGAGTTCTCAAAGTCTTCCTGGAGAACGTGATCCGAGACGCCGTAACCTACACCGAACACGCCAAACGTAAAACTGTCACCGCCATGGACGTTGTATACGCTCTGAAACGTCAAGGGCGCACGTTGTACGGATTCGGCGGCTAAAGAAGTGAAGCGACGGACCAGACATAAATCAAATCAAGAGATGAACACTGGAGCGGGCATGTAACCTAGAGAAATAAGTTATTTATCGTGACTTTCAGCAGGACTGAAACTTTTAATTTCGGTTTTGTGTTTTAATTTTGCTTGCATCACGAAGATTTTCAAATATTTCGTTTCCTTGACACGTACGAAACGACAAATATTCTCACAGTGACCATGCGTTTAGTCGTATATTTTATGCTGTTTACCTCCTGCGCCTTTTTTCGCTACACGTTGATTTTGTACATTACGAGAAGCAATTTGTCATTGTAACTACGGAACGACATGATTTTGTTAACGACAACTAAGTTTTTTTTTTTTTTACCGATACAAGGTAGAGATTTATTCACCAATGTTATTTACCGATGCGTATAAAGAATGTACAGGGAATTAAAATTTATCAATTTGTTACAATGCGAATTCCCTGTGTTTTTCTTCGTTGACAACTCGGAACGCTTCAGTTGGCCTAACAGATATCAATGAAGTTATGATTATTTTGCATGTCCCAGAGTGCTGAAAAAATTCGTTCTAGTTTAACCGTCCTTTCCAGTAAAAACGCCCTTCACACACGTGCTAAAGCAAGGAGTCTGTTGTCGCTCAGTGACCTGGCTTTTTAAAGGCAGCGATGCTTTTTTGATCCTCCCGTGCACGGTCCTTACTGTTAAGTTTTTTTTGCTTATTTATGCCCACACTTCTCTACGGACATAACTCGGTAACAATAGCATGATTTTTGGTATGTGGAGCAAAAGATGCTCAGTGTTTTTCTTCCACCAAAGTTTTCTTTCGTTCGTTCGTTCGTTCGTACGACTCAGGGCGTTCGACTTCGCTCATTCGTTCGCCTGTTTGTTCGTGTGCTCGCCCGCCCATTTTTATAGATTGCTGGATAAGCCATTGTTTCAATTTCTTGGACAAATTACTCCATTTCCGAAATCGTGGTAAAATTGATATAGAAAGAGATATAGTTCTACGGAAACCGGGTTGCAATGACGTCGGAAACGACCACACATAGAGAAAAAAAATTTTAAATAGAAAACTACAAAACTAAACATTGAAACTGGAAAACAGAGACTCCCTCTTGCTCTGTAGTTTGCGCTGAACATTTTCGCTATTATTTTTCGTAGATTTTTGGTCGCCCAGTTGGTATAGTGTTGTACATTTATGATTCTACCGATCAAACTCGCGCGTTTTTATCGCTAATGTAAAAAATAACTATGGAAGATCGCAGCGAGGTTTATATTGTTTCGCTCTATCTTTCTTATCTGTGGCCCACTGGTGTGTTTCATTCATTAAAGGGTTTGTATACACTTGAACTGTCAGAATTTCTCTGATGTGAATGTCAAAACGCCATCCGAGTGACACAGAGGTCATTGTGAAACCTTTGTTTGTGGAGTCAATCAGAGCGCATTTCAAACAAAAACAAACTTCTATAACGCTCTTATCTGCAACAGCGCGGCAATCAATTCCACTAACCGCGGGATTCACTCGAGTCCATTCATCTGGTATTCGGAGAATTCGAGCTTTTTAGGATCAGAACTAACAGAAGATGCCATAAGGAGCTGTTTGTTGCACGACATAATAGGTTAGCGCGATTTTCGAGAGAGAAAAGGTGAGAGATGAAATTGCTATGATGATTTTAGTCTGTTTACTGAACAACCCAGCCAAGCGTGAGTACAAAAAATAAGTTGCTCGAAACCCGCAACATATCATCATATTGAGTTGGAATGTTTAAGTTATTGGATTTCTACTGAATCTGTGCTCGTTGATGATACAGAATTCCTCTGAACCTCATAGCAAAAACCCACTTTACAAGTGAGTTTGACAATAATTTTTCCACATCAACAAATGTTTCATTCCGAAACTGTTGAATAACTTAAATGTTTCGAATCCATAATTTAGTTGTAGTCTATCGCTGATACCAGTGTTCTCAGTTTTGGTCGCTGAGTTACAATACATGCTTCTTTACAAAATAGATCTTAAAAACGATTTTTGTAAGTAGAAGTTACCTTCGATAAGCAGTAGTTCGGTAGTGTTTCGGGTACAGATGAGCTAAGCTTTGTGTGTAATCCTGACAAGATCTAGTTTTGAGTCAATTTTGAAACTATTTAGACTAATTCCAAAAAGCAAGATCAGACATTGTGGTATTTTAGTCGAGTTCATGCATGCATTAATTTTTCTGGTGAATTGTAATTGTCGTACAATCATCGTAAGTCTAAAGTTATCTGTAAATCGTTCTGACGTTCAGTTTGTGTAACGAGAGAACTGAGGTCAGAAAAGTCAAGACCGTTTTTATCGAAGCATTCAATTCGAACAGTGGTATTATTTTACATAATTGAATGAAACGTGTTGTAGTTAGGTCGTGGGGAAACTGTTCGAGATTTGCAGCTTTTCAACTTAACATGATTACCTAATTACTGTCGAGTATTTCATATTCAAGATCAAATGCTTGCCGGGAGTATTGGTGACATCGCGTGATCTAGCTGGTAAATTTAATCCAATTATGGCCCTGTTACCGACTTATCCGATTCTGTAGCAGGTGAGCATTTTAATGGCTTTTCAGGGATATTCGATGGTGTGGGACGACAGATTACGTGACCTTGAAATCTTATGGAGAACTTAGTATTAAATCAGTGACTCGAATAAATTCAGTAATTTGCCTTTCGTGAACGTGGGGGACGTTTAATCGATCAATTGAGTGATGTCAATTGATCAATATTCACTGTAACCTCTCTGAATCAAGACGATGAGCTATCATTGGCTGTTCGTCCCATGAGAAGATAAATCAACGGAATTTAAAATCACTCCATGGCCAAGCTGCGAATTTTAATGCTATCACTGTTTTCCCAAGTTCCTATCAGTATTTTTTTTAAGTCCCTGAATAAATTATAATACCTGCTCCTGCATCGCATTGTTATTGTTTTGGACATAACATGAAGCTATACATGAAGCCACTACACCTCAGTATATCGTTTTGGCCATTTCTTAGCTATGACAGGGGCTTCTGGTTTTACAGAGAGGAAGCGGAGATTGCGATCTCTACTTATACGAAAATGTAAATTCGGTACCTTTATTTACCCCCCTCTGGTTAAATCCCATTGCTATTGAAACTACAATATTAGCAATTTGACACACCGCTTGATATCAGCGTGAGTGGAGGAATAAACATTTTAATATATTGCCTCAATAAATCGAATCTATGAATTGAACGCGTCGCTCGAAAAAATATAATTTTTTCTCGTTCTCTGGGAATGGCATTTCTAAGATTGATGTATTATTTCTCTTGTAAAGAAATCTTACCATTCCATAGAAGATTCCACGACAGCTTCGTGTTTTTTGTCTTTTTGAAATTTTTTAAAGATAATTTTTTGCGATCAGAAAAAAAATGTTACTGTTGATTTGTCGGGAGCTACCATGGCCTCCTGGATTTGCCGATTGCAACGCTAATGCATTTCTGCTTGCAATATATCATCAGATCTATTTTAAAATATTATTCTGATCCTTTTAAAAATTATTTTTTTAAAGCAAGAATCATGAGCGAAATTTAGTTAACTAAAAAAAAACAAAGTTGTTGTTTTTTTGCTCTCGCGTTTTAAAAGCTATCGAGCCCGCGATGCCAGTGCGCTGACATACGCGCCTAAAAAAATACTCAACTTTTCAACAAGCTTATCATAGACAACGAAAAACGGTATAATAAACTCCAAAATGCAACGGAAAGGTAAAATATAATTTCTTCTCGCATTGCTAAGATTGAGGTATTATTTCTCTTTTGAAGAAATCTTACCATTCCATAGAAGATTCCACGACAGCTTCGTGTTTTTTTTTATTGTTTTATATTTTTAATGATAATTTTTGGCGATCAGAAAAATAATGTTCCTGATGATTTGTCGGGCGCTACCATGGGCTCCTGGATTTGCCGATTGCAACGATAATGCATTTCTGCTTGCAATGTATCAACAGATTTATTTTAAAATTTTAGTCTCATGCTTTAAATTATTTTTTTAAAGCAAAAATCACGAGTGAAATTTAGTTAATTGAAACAAAAAAACGAAGTAAGTTGTTGTTTTTTTGCTCACGCATTTCAAAAAGTGATCGAGCCCGCGATGCCAGTGCGCTGACATGCGCGCCTAAAAAATACTCAACTTTCAACAAGCTTTATCGTAGGCAACGAAAAACGGTAAAATGAACTCCAAAATGCAACGGAAAGGTAAGATAAACTAAGATTTCTTTCCCAGTCACTGCAACGGGAGATATTACTCGCTGATTTTCTGTCTCTTGTTTCAGTTCTTGCAATACAAGCGAAGAAAAAGAGGTACAAAGCGCCAAAAGCACGCATGAGGCCTGAGGACATCAAGACCAAACCGAAAAGGTAACAAGAACTCGTGCTTAATTTTTTTCAGAGGCTAAATGTTGATGGATGTTCTGTGTTTTGTATTATGTCTAGCGGGAGTGTGTCTAGTTTCAACGATGAGGATTACGAAGTGGACGAAAATTCCGACGAAGAGGAACAAGAAGAGCCAGGAGATTATTGCAAAGGTACGTTGTCGAATGTAGCGAGTGGCGGTTTGAAGTGGTTTTACAATTCCTTTCGTATTTTCTACACAAGAACAGCGATCTACAGGCTAAATTATGCATACGCCTGCTGAGACTCAGGGAAGTTTATTCTTCATTACTCCGTTGCTGTGACTCTAGCAGAAAATGTCGTTGACAGTGCACCTATAGATGTGTCTAAAGTGACAAGCTCATATATTTATCTGTCTCGTAGCTTGTTCAAAACTGGGAAATTGTGCTGCCTAAAGTTCAACTCGTATAAAGGGGTTTGAAACTGATCTTCTTAGTTTCAACCTTTGGAATATTGCGGCCGATTAGCATTGTCAGTAAATATGGCAGGTATTCACCAGAAGATAAGACGACTCAAAAGCGATGAAGGAATTTGTTTTGCGAGTTTTCTTATGTACATGTACACAAACTTCAATTGGTGAATCGAGTTGGACTTGTACACTGTAAAAATCGGCTGTAATCCCAGATCTGCAGTCAATGAGCGATACGATTGTCAAAACCGTTTCCAGAATGGTTACTCTGTTTACTACATGCGTGTTTTTGTAAAAAAAATCCCGGCTACAAATGGCTTTGTTTGAAGTGAAAATGTGACAATTATGCTTGCGCTCTGCATCAAACAATAATTTTAAAGCACAATGGAGGTTTTTTTTTTCATCTGCTTCATTAACTTTCGCGTAATCGCATGATTTTTGTTTTTCATCTGTCTCATTAACTTTCGCGTAGTATGATTGTAGGTCTTGAATTGAGGCAATACCCATGGATTATTTTTTCGAAACAATTTTCAACTCCAGTAACTCCTCTTTCGTTACACTGTACAGTTGTAAGCTATGTTGCTACAAATAAAGGACTTAGTTTCTCCCAGAGTCATTGTGGTCAAATATTTTGAAATACTTGAAAGTTTGTCTTCATTATTTTGTTTTGATTCAGAAGCTCAAGAGCCTAATGTTTTGAAATTGATCTTTACATACATAAACAGGAAATCCTGAACGTTGAAGTTGAACGGATGTATTGTAAATGTTTCCATTTTAGAGTGCAGAATGTACTTGCATCAGACACACCAAACAGAAATATGATTTTTGCATTTATGCAGGGCGATAAATTTGCATTGAGCACAGAGAACCACATTTCTGTTTATAAACACCTTGAGTTTCATGGTGAATTGAAGTCAAAATAAAATAAACTGCAGCAAATTAAAAGGGACAAAAATTTGCATGTATATTATTTGAAATTGTGATACACTTTGGACAGTCATAGCTATTGGCTACAAAGAATGTGTTTTGCTTAAATTAAAAAAATGGCAAAAATAAAAAACACTTAATATCCAAAATTGGAGCCATATTCTGTGGAAGTTGATACTCCTGCACTGACATGGGATTTGTATTTCCAGACACCTGTCAGCCAATGGCAAGAAGAATTTGTTTGGAAAAAGGTTAAAGGGAAGCAAGATCTTGCTCACTAGCAACATTTTCCATTTAAGTTTTGTTTGAAATTTTTTTCATGTAACCCCATTTGCAAAGTGCCTATTTTTGTAAAGCAGATGTTTTGGGAAAATTGCTGTTCCATTTGTTTTCTAACTGAATTTATAGGTCCATGTAAATTACATAGATCTCCATGATCAGGCATTGAATTTTTCAGACATATCTCTGTTGTGTGGAATTTCTCAAATCACCCACACTGTGAAGGAAAGCGAGCTAGCCTTTACATTTTTGTTAATTTTTTCCCTTTCAGGAGGGTATCATCCTGTGCGACTAGGTGACTTGTTCAATAATCGTTACAGCATTATTAGAAAGCTGGGATGGGGTCACTTTTCAACTGTGTGGTTAGCATGGGATCTCAAGTGAGTATTATTTGTCAGTAAATGAAGTAGTATGGCTTCACTTTTGGGCATTCTGCTTAATGGCTGGAATATTTTTTTGCAGCTGTAGAAGGGTCCAACCTTTTTTATCTTACTTCCCTACTGGAAATGAGCCCTTTTTTCTTTGCTGAGATGCCAACCTAAAAAACGTGAAAGATTACTTTTAATTCAACTTTCTTGCTCCTCAAAAAACATTCAACTTGTTAAAAGTAGAACTCCTCTGATTCAGCCACAAAAATGAATGAGCCACTATGAAAATCATACTACCCTTTGCGTTCAACCGTGAAGCGTGACGAATTTTGCACGTATGTTTACTTTTTGAACGTTACACTTTTGTCTAGACTTGTCTCACTTTTAGCCAATGAAACCTTAACGTTTAG
>Ga0126337_10001993_pt1 | contig 12743 bp, 6 predicted proteins | sample DipCmetagenome_FD_92527 | JGI IMG/M metagenome (GOLD analysis project Ga0126337, IMG submission 92527) | Coral microbial communities from La Bocana,Puerto Morelos, Mexico - Diploria C A metagenome | ecosystem: Host-associated > Invertebrates > Cnidaria > Coral | place: La Bocana,Puerto Morelos... | reverse complement strand
TCCAACTCATGCGTAAATCCGCTTTTCAGTATAGTAGCCGGCTCACTTTAGCCGTCCGAGTAATGGCGGACGGGTTTTCCACGATTTTCGGCAAGCTATTTCAAGGCTTATATCGCTCGCAACATTCTAAATTCTAGCGTGCTAGTTAAATATAGACTTATTGACCAAATTGACTTTAGAAAAAGTCGAAAAGAAAAACAAAAATTTTGGTCATAGTAGCACTTTAAGGTATCCATTCTAGTCACAACCCGCTTGCCACCGGCTTCTTACGGTTTGCTTCGGAAACATATTCATTGGCTTATTGGGATGGCGCTGTATGCATTTGTTTGAGTTTTACCATAGTCTTTTTTTCAAGGCAAGAAAGGCGCAAATTTCTTTTGTACTCGACGTCCGGCCAATATGACCACAACGTCTATGTCAGTGAGGGCCTTGGTTGCAAACTGTCGATTTATTGAATGTCTTTCTTGTTATGATCCTTTCAGAGGAAGCTGGATTTATCAAATAATTCTGTTGTGAATGACGAGTTATTATATACCATTGGAAGAGGTTGTATTCATCTAAGGTAGGTTTTCTCTTTCTTGCTGATGAGAAGTACAGTTGAAGCTGCTTTATTCAAATCACTTATCTTCGGTATGGCGTTGCAAATCTTGGATTGTAGCACCTTGTTCATATCGTTGTCTTAAAACAGTTTGCGACGCTATAGTATTGCAGGCGTCTTACATTTTTCATACGAAGTATCCCTTCCAACCTAACTTTCCTCTCGTGGGGTTTCCCTCCCACCCACCCCCCCCCCTTACCCCGACAGGCTGTTATTCTCTTCTTCGATAGATTCAATCTATGTAATTAATCGAGAATCCAAGGCCGTAATCCTATGCAATCCTCCAAACAGGAAAAAATCGAGGCTAAATTTACAAGCTCAACTGAGGGGTTTTCAACTTTTCTTTGCAGTTCTCTTAACCTGGATTCATGTCAAGGAGAAATAACAGATGCAGGGATACAGTGTCTTGTCTCTTGTTATCAACTCTCTTCACTTGTTGTTAGCTACTTAGAGAAGGTGGGTACCCTGTGACAAAACTTGATACGGTTACTGTGAAATCCCGATATGACAGTTCCTTGTCTTCTTGTTTTCAACTGACTCCACTTGTCATCAGCTACTCAGATAAGGTTGGTAGACTGTGACGAAACTCAGTTGGGGTACTGGGTACTGTGAAAGCCCAATGTGGCTCGTAGAGAATTTTATCTTTCTTCCCAATGATAAATAAACAAACAAACAAACAAACAAAACAACAAACAACTATAATTTATTAACGTATCTAAGATTAAGGAACTATTTGCAGCATTAAAAGTGAAAGATCTATTTACAACTTTAGACAATATTTGATATAACTGGGTTTCTGTGGCAATAGATCCCTTGAATTGATCGGTTTTTTCTCAACAAGTGTTTTGTATAACACTGTTGTTCAGCTTTTGTTTAAGTGGGCCGGGTTGCCTGAAAGCCGATTAATGGTAAACCAAGTCTGATGTTAATCGAAGTATTCGTTTTTCTTGTATAAAAATGTTTTCGCTACTTATGTTTTGTGTAGTTTGAGATTATTCAAACTCAAAACTGAAGAGCAAACAATGTTAACAGAAAATCTCACCGAAAAGTTACGAAACAGTAATCAAACTTTTTGGTAATTCTGGGTTAGTTCAATTGGGCTTTGATTAACCCGGCCCAATTTAATAAAAAATAATAACTTGTAATTAAATAATTAGACTATTTATTTGCCTTTAATTATTTATTGTTCTTTTGCACAACAAACGAGCAAACGAACTGAACAGATAACTAAATAAACATGTGTAATTATTGGGACTGTAACTCCTACTTTACACTCCCTTTACTCACTATTTTCATCTCTGCTAGTATATTTGCATATATATCGTTTTGTTATGCAGATAACAGACGAGAGCGTGGTTCATCTGTCAGCAAATGGAACCCTGGAGCGGTTTGTGGCTAGAGCGTGCACAGGACTCACAGATAAATGTGAGAGATTCCTTACTTTTTTATTCTTAACAATTCCTGAGTATAGAACTACTAAAAAAAAATTACTGACTTCAGCTGAACGTGATTTCAACAACCTCAGAAACACACCCCCAATGTTTCGCCTCCTGCCATCATCACCTCAACGGGTCGTGCTTGTTCGGCACTAATGCAAATACTGTTATCTAATTGGCTGAGCTATCGTAAAGAGTCGGCGAATAGTGTGCAGTGGTTGGATGTCATCTGTAGAATGGCGACCTTTCCTCGTTTTTCAGAAGTTTCGGATTAGCACTTAGAAACGTTACTTGGCCATTAAATTCCTGACAATACTAAATAAAACTGAGAGCCTTAAGGCCAAAAAGCCCAAAAACGTTTCTGTAGTGTTTTCGGGGTCAAAGTTTCAAAATTCCTGGATCCGCACGAGAGAAACAGATGATTACGCGCCATTGCAACTCTCACAACTTGAAAACACTCAATTGAATTACTTACGGTGACTTTCCTTGCCATTTAAAAGTGAATAGAGATAAACTTGCATTGATTAATCGTCAATGTAAGTGTTAAAAAGACAAAGTATCGACGATTACCAGCATATTTTTGCGCGTTTAAATGTTTCTCGCAACACGCGCGGGTCTGGAAAGTGAGGAATATCACTTGGGTATTCCTAGGTTTTAGTTGGGAATATTCAGTCACGTGATGCGTAGAGACCAATCGCGCGCGAGCGAAAATATATGATGGATTATAAGACGTGATAGTTGATCGGGCCTTCGATGTCATCTATCTTCACCTCGTAGAAGTTGACAAGAAGTTAAGGACGTATTTTTCTGTCCGTATTTTCACAGCAATTGGGAGTCTGTTACAGCATTGCTTTCAGCTGGCAATCTTAGACGTCAGCGGTTGTGCCAACGTCACCAATGCGTCTGTTGAACTACTGGCTCTGTATTGTACATCAGAGGATCGACCCACTCTCACCTTTACTGTTGGAGGTAGGAACTGGAGCGCAGACGTAGGACAGACTGGAACGACTGCGATTCCGTGTTTTCAGTTTGCAAATGTAGTTGCAGGAGAAAATACTTTTTTGTTTTGTTTTGTTTTCAAAATAAATATATAGAGAAGATTATGTGAAGGCACCTTTCAGGTGGAAGCGTTTGGTAATGGGTCCTTTGCATTACTTAAACGTATTGTGCAAAGTCGTCCTGTTGGTACGCAAGTTGTACAGTTGGACATAAAAACAAAGAAACTCGCGCATGCGTCCCAGCATAGCTGATTTTTTTACAACCACCTGTCTGATTTTAGGTCAAATATTCTCATCAGTATATTCTGAGGGAAAATCAGCGATGAAAAGTGCGATTTCGATTGAATGAATGTTTAAGATAAGAACATCTTTTCAGTTTGGAAAACGCAAGAAGTGTGCTCCGTTGTATATCCCTATCCTTATAGAGCTAGGTAATCCGGCCTCAATTGAGCACCAACATTAGGCAAGAAATAACCAAATTGCCAAGCGTTTGTGAGGGCCAAAAGACAGTGTCCGCGTTGATGATTCACTGTGGCGGCGAAATCTACGATTCTTCGAACTGTTTTTTACTAAAGTACTCGCAGACCTCGGCGTCGGTGAATAATGAAAGATATTTGCCAAGGCTTTAAAAGATAATAAGGTAATATCCTTCACTTAGTCGAACCATTCTCAATGAACCCTTCAGGTACATCCATCGACGAGGAAGCGATATCTCCACTGCAGCTGACGTCGTGTCGGTGTCACGTGTTTCGTCAGGATTTCTCCATTAGCGCGAGATGCGATGCTGTTCCGTCTTATGGCTCAGGTATGTATGTCATTTAAACCTTTTATCCTACTTCACTCACCTCGTTTGTTTCACGGTCTTAAGCCAACGATCTGAGGCTTGAACGGGGCTCGACGACTTGATCGTTGCACACTAGTGCAAAAGCTTAATCAGCTCGCTCTAAGATTACTGGGCCCACTGAGCGCAGGTCAGTAGCGTTTTTAGTGTAAGATGGTTGAGGCAAAACGCGCACCATTCATTTAACCAATCGTAACTGTGCTATTTTTCGGCGCTTGCATAGCGCTCGTTATATGTGTTCATTTTGCGTTCTTGCCTATTTTGTGATTACGTTCACTATGATTGCCTCGTTTAAACGTTTTGGATTTGATTTACGATACTTAATTGAAAACCATTGTAAGAGGGACTGAAAGTAAAAAGTAGTCTCTGGGTAGTGGGCGGCCTCTTCCAGTTAGTTGGAGCGCAGCGCGAAAAAACGGTGGAGCAAAATAAAGGGCTTAGCTCGCCTTCCCGTACACCGCTTCTCCCCTATTTTTTCGTGTGCCATTTTTTCACACTGCGTCCCAAAACCTGGAAGAGGCTACGCAATTGACAGTTCTTCTCGCGCAATGGCGGTCGATATTGATAGAGAAGAAAAGCCAAGAAACCGAACTGCAAGGCTATACTGCTATCGTTTTACCATTGTGCGTCAAGAACCCCCAGCCACTCAGGCTAATCCTTGATCTGTTTATAGGCGCCTTCTATCGCGAAGAAGAAGATGACGACGATGAAGCGTTTGAAGAATTTGGTGATGAGTTTGATGATGATGATGACGAAGGTGAAGAGCTCGTTCACAACATAGTTGATGACGAGGAGATCTGGATGGCTGAGGACTCGCTATGGTGGCGACCAGATGATGCGGAGGATTTCCTAGAGGCCGATTATCCTTCGTTACTGGCGGAACAGTTGTACCGGTCTTAAGGAAGGAAAAAGGAAAAAATAAACTCTCTAAATGAAGTGCCGCTCGTGTTATTGCCGTTAGCGTGACTTCAACAGAAACGGGTATTACAGAAGTGACGAAAAGTGTTAGAACTGTGTGACTAAGTTTGCGTGACGAACTGCGTTAAGCCTTTGACATAGTGGCAAGTTGTTTAGACAACTATCTCTAGTCTGTTATTGGGTCACGAAACAAAGACAACCAAACTACTGCCCTTTAACCAAACAACTGCGGGCTACTAATAATCGAATGGCGTGACTCAAACTGCATCAGTGACTTGCAGTTGTTTCGTACATGAATGGAAAGAATGAAGAATTTTTTTTTTCAAAACAAAAACGTACCAAGAACACTACTTATTTGCTCTTATCGCCTCCGTTTCTGTTGGTAAAAAGAAAAAAGATGATCTCACTGGCATTAATTAGAAGCTGACTGGCCAAATGTTTATTGTTAAAAGTCAATGTTTTATTCTGAATTTCCGCGTTACCCTAAGTTTGCTCGTGTTATTGTCGTTAGCGTAACTTCAACAGAAACGGTATTACAGAAGTGACGAAAAGTGTTAGAATTGTGTGACTAAGTTTGCGCGACGAACTGCGTTAAGCCTTTGACATAGTGGCAAGTTGTCTAGACAACTATCTCTAGTCTGTTATTGGGTCACGAAGCAAAGACAACCAAACTACTGCCCTTTAACCAAACAACTGCGAGCTACTAATAATCGAATGGCGTGACTCAAACTGCGTGACTTACAGTTGTTTCGTACATGAATGGAACGCAATGTAACTTGGTAGCCAATGGAAAGAATGAAGAAATTTTTTTTTCAAAACAAAAACGTACCAAGAACACTACTTATTTGCTCTTATCGCCTCTGTTTCTGTTGTTAAAAAGAAAACAGATGATCTCACTGGCATTAATTAGAAGCTGACTGGACAAAAGTTTATTGTTAAAAGTCAATGTTTTATTCTGAATTTGCGTAACCCTAAAAATAGTAATATTTTGTACAGTGTTAATAATTAAAGAAGAAATAACTACTGTTCTATTTGTTAATTCTGCTAATAGCTTCTCTTATAAACTATAGTTCATTCTAACGCTACGGTCTCTTCCTTTATTTTGTTCAACTGATAAAGGGTTTCTTGTCATCCTGTTAATTTTAATTGGTAGCCGAGATAGCCTGCAACAGGCTCTCGGTCAATAAGGACGATCGAAAAGTGGGCGGGCGACGAGCGGGGTCTGGTAGAGAAAAACGAGAGCTCACCAGTATACCGCACGTCCCTGATCACGCGCCCGCGTTTTCCGGCGATCGTCCCTAGAGAAGGCAGGTGACAGTAACGTAGCCTCTTTAATAATGATACGACAAGGTCGCGACAATGAAGACTTCACTTTCCTTGACTACAACTCGTAAAACTTCGGTCTACGTTCTTCCAAGAGAATGTCTGAACGGCTTTCAGCCCTTTTCCCATTCTCTTTGTTTTAATTTTTTCAATTGATTGTCAAGTCAACACTGATAGTCGATCATGTTATCATGCAGCGCTATGTTGTTCTCCTGTCAAGTACTTTACACTGCTCTGTCGACCATTGGAGGAACTTACTTTCTCCAACTTTTCCCGCGGTTTTAGAACACTGGTAAAACGACGCCTAAACAGCCCACGGCTGAATTGTCGCGGAGCCACGTAAGCCAATGTACAGCCAGCAGCGATTTCTATAGCGCGATGTATCGATTGGAACGTCAACCAAGGCCAAGGTTCCGGGGTCTTCGCTCCTTCGTCCCTGTACATGTTATACACGTGAATAATCGAATACAGCTGTAGCGCGCAGCTAGTAATTCCCAGCAAAACCGTGATGTAGGTTATCTTGACAAGTTTAGACACGTTCGGTCGATAAGGACGAGTTCTGGTGGTCCTGCCACGCTGGCTTGCTTGACCCAGGCGGGAAATGTGGGTGTTGTTTTTTTGAACATATCTGACAATCTTCGTTCCACTGTATAAGAAACTTACAGAAAGAATTAAGTTGAGCACGATGTAAAAAGACTGGCAGATGATGGTGAGAGCTTTCCAGCTGGCGAACAGCGACACCATGAGTTCTGCAAAGAACGTTAGACTAAAATGGAAAACGATAACTGCTGACAAGAACCTGCCGCTTTGAAGTTTCTCCGGATAAAGCTTGAGTTTCATCACTTGAAGGAACGCCAGGTGAACCAGTGAAAAAGACGCTGTGATGCACGGCAGAGCGATACCGAACAGTATCCGAGTCAATATCACCGGGCACACGGGAAATAAGTTGCATTGTTCAGACTCGTAGGGATTTATGAAGAGAAAGAAGCCTCTCGTCAAACCAAAGATGAACAAAAGGCTTGCTATAACCAGCGCTAAATTTCCCCGTTGTGTGCGTCGTTTAATAATGATAACCTCTATCATAGTTATCAGAGAGTACAGACCGAGAAGGGTGAAAAGCAGACCAAAACCAATCCAGTGCATCTCCCAGGCCCATTGCCATGTTTGCAATGCAGGGCCCCATTTTGGGACGGGCTCGGCAGCCATAGAGGGGCTAATAGAATTGGGCTCCGCTTCAGCCATAGGTTGAACAATTGCTACTTTAGGTCCTTTTCCCTGGAAATAAAAAAAAAATGACAGCACTTTTAGATAATAGCGCAGTGAAAGAAGTCTGGTGATACCCGAGCAAGCATTATCATATTTGATCAAGATAAATTATATCGTTATAGAAAGTCCAAATATCGAACAAGCAAAGGTGATTGACCTTGAAGGCGAGATTCATTTGAGAAGTCGATCGGACATCTCTGAGTAGGTAGCAACAAAGTTTCCATCTCAGATATATTCTACATTTGACGTCGACTGTTTAACGCAAACGCTAATTTCTCTTACCTTTTTAAAGTTTTGAACTTAAAAAAAATACTTGTCCAACATGCAAGAAACCTATCCCCTCACTCGAGAAACGCTAAGAACTTGTAATGCGCTTCTTATGTGTTTTAAGAGTCACCTCGAGCGGTTCAAGCGACGTAGAAGTTGTGAGGTCAAAGCCACTCCTCAAAAAACCGCAGAGCGGAACTTTTTGCAATGCAGTCATTGGAATATTTCGCAAGATGAGGGATTCTGACTCGACTCGCTGCTAGTAGCGCAATGTTTTGTCTCTTTCAGGCCTCGTGGTCTAAATGCAGTTGGTTGTTCTAACCTGATTGGATTACTGCTGTTTTAAGTCTAATTTGTCATTGCGTGTTTTCAGCAGAGCAATTAAGGGAAAAAAGAAAACACACTCGATCTTAGATCAGACCACATGCCAAACGCCCCCGCTGGGGCTTGCTTAGACTCCTGTGCAGACGAGAAAAACTGGCTGCAGTTGTACTTCAGTGGTTAGCCCTACTATCCACACTAATCCGTCGAGAACACAGAGCTTTTCGGAAACGCTCTTCAAACCGGAGGAATTTGAAAACACCGGCTTTTCGTTTAATCAGGTGATTTGCAGTCTCCTTGTGTAGGAAGAATGCACGACCAGCCACAAAGCGTTTGCATTGTAAGCTAATGAAACAAGTTACATGGCAGCTCAGAAGCTAATGAAGGCTACTGCACAATGCGCAGAGTTATATTGAAGCCTCAGTAGTGGAATAATTGCGATAATAAGCCCAACTATCCGTAATTGCTGTTTCATCGCTGAAGCCGACGTAATGACAAGTCTTAATTTGTCGGCTCTTCAAAACGGTATTCAGTACTATGGAAAGTGACGAATAATTGATGTAAAATACGAAATCCAATACTCTAGGCTCGAAATACAAATTCCATGAAATTGAATGGACGTGGAAAAAAAATTGCACAACATAAAATTTACCTAGCAAAAATATATATAAATTTGTTGTTCAGACCTTAAACCTGCCGTTTTTGCGAGTGTATACAGTGGGTTTATACCTAACTGAAAGCGTTTCAAATGAAATACTACAGAGTTTTCTGAAACACAACCAGGTTAACTCTATATACTGACTCTATACTTAAAAAGTGGCGTGGGAGAGTGCGTCATAAAGGGAAATTTTAAACTTTGTTTATATTACGTAAAAATGGGCGAAGTGCATAAACTGGGCTTTGTAACAAATGACTTTGACATATGAGAGCCGTAAGGGTCGGTTAATAACGGTACTTGACGACTGAGTGGGAGGGCCAAACAGGAAATTATTAGACCCGTCGTGACGTAAGAACAGAACTTAGCGGAACTGACCGTAAATACGCCGGAGAACCCGAAGAGTTTACGAAACGTTGCCGACGAACTTAATGAATATGTTTAGTCATGTGATGTTTGAAAAAATGATTTTGGTACCAGTTAAGAAGTTTTCCTTGCAAATTTTTCCTTGTCAAATTCTATTTGCGCGCGTTGACTAAGGATAAAATGTTCCGTCAGTGCAACTGAGGTAAGTTCTGCTGATTCTTCAGGCGATGCGATGGCACTTTGAACAGCTTAAAGAATAATGTAATTGCAGCGTCATTCGGTCTAACCCTTGAAGAAAGCGGCACTAGAAAATTCTGTCAGCTTATTTAAATGCAAAGATCGCTTGGACTCGGTCTGATTGCGTTTTGCCTCAGATGATTATATCAGTGACCTCCTTATCAATCTTAAACTAACAACTCCAATCAAAACAAACCAGAAGCTTGCCCTTTAAGGTTCAGTTATCAGACTAACATAGCTAGTCCGCGATGCAACTTATCTGGTATAGACTGTGTGACACAGACTAAGAAATAGCCATAAAAAAAGTATTTTTCGATCCCTTTGGTGTTATTAGACTGGCGAACAGCTTACACCAGCCAGTCTAACAGAGTTACACTTTGTTGGGTAATTGACGTCAATTAGGTCGAATACAACTGACACGTATCCCAAAATGACGGTGAAAGGAAATAAAAGATATAAGTAGAGAATTCTAGCTGATCAAAAGGCGACGAAATTGCCGATTTTTTGGAGGGTAAAAAAACACCTTTTAAAAATGTGATAAAGGACTGAGGAAAATAGTTAGGGTTAAAACAAAAACCTAAAGGAATGCAATTTGGAAATTGTTGTTACGTACCTGTCATAAGTATGATTTATGTGTAAATGAATTATTCGAGCAGTTTATTTTTTGCTGAAGAATAGAATGCAATAAAACAAGGTGAAACGATTAAGGAATCTTCAGAAGCTTTGTGTAATAGTCTGAATACATCACTGAGCAATTTTATAACAATTCTATCGCCACTTGTTAGTATTATGAACCGTGTTTGCATCCAAGTTGTCGAAGTAACGGAGTGCACACATCCATAAACCTTGGCTCGCCAGCATTCTAGATATCGCACGCATCTTCATGCAATATCACTTCTTATTTCCTTCGTTAAAGAGGTAGAATATAACATATAGGAAACAAAGATAACGTAATCGGTACACAAAGTAAAAAAAAATTTTTAGAATTTATAGTAATTAACAATGTCGTCCCCAGAGCCTCCGTTACGTTTAGTTAAACAAACTAAAAGTTAATTGTCAACGAAGTTGGAAACAACACAAATTTGCTTTGAAAAAAGAACAATATGAATAAAGAAGAATATGAATAAAGTCTTTAAACAGTCCGTGGGAATGTGGAACGCACAAAAGAAGTTTATTAAGTGGCTTTGCATATAGAAACTGAGAGTGGATTCGCTGCTGCGGATTCTTTATAATACACGAGGTCCCTGTTGTTTGTATAGTTTATGCGGTGTAGTTCTTAAAGTTTCTGTATTTTGTACAGTTTATGCGTTGTGGTTTCTGCAGTCCTTGCTATTCCTTTGTTGTGGATATAATCAGTTTCAGATGGTGTAGTACCTCTGCTATGTTCGACCTAAGTAAGTCACAATGCCGTTTCAGTCACGGTTGTGTGAGCGGATTGAGTGATTCCCGTAGATTTTGATTTCTGTGTGGAAGTTCTGATCGTCTTGAAATATAATGACGAGTTTAGTTTACACCGAGCAAAATGCCTCGGTTATTTCGTGCTGTTTCCATTGCCGGACCATCTGTTGTTTCATGCGTGCATGCAACTGCGGTTGTTAACCGCAGGCAAATTTAGTTAATCGGTACATATTGTGAGTCCTTATAGACTGTCAACTCGTTAACACACGCTCCTTCATTAAAACACCAAACTCTAAGCTAGAATAAACTGCTTTTCAGTTGTAGGAGAATGATAGAAAAAAGTAAGGTCCTACCTCAGTTTTGTCAAAGAGATGTTTTTTTGCCTTGTGATGACCACATCTGCCGGTTTTTGAAATGGATAGCTAGAGAATGCGTCGAAGTGTTTGCAAACACCCAGTGATCTCCAATAATCTTTGACTTCGATCGTTAGGTTAGGCAAATCCTGGAAATCTGCTCCTGTTCTCGTCGATGCATATACTGTTCTGTATAAGTACAGCCCAAACGCCTGTTAAATATCGCTGGATCTTTGAAATGCAATTATCTATGCAAAACCAAGTTCCGCTTTGAATGGATTCGTTTATGCACGACTTCCCTCTGCCAATGACAAACTTTTAAACTTTTGTACTAGAGAATCAATGCTTACGGCAAATTCTTGCTGACAATCCAATGTGCCTTTATGTTCTATTCCTTTGAATTAGCAACAAGTTAAAGAATAACAATATAACAAGTGCGAGGTCCTTTTTTTTCTTTCTGACGCGAAAAACGCGCGCATATAACGGGTTATCTCGACACGATTAAATTTCCAACATTGTCTTATAAACTTAATCGATATATTGGTTTTTGAAACGTCTCTCACGAAACCACATAGATTATGAAGGCGGGACCGTTAATGTAAGTTGTATTGAATCTTCTAATGTTGAAAACGCCAAAGATAGCTTTGTAAAGTTCGTTACAAAAGTAGTCAAGAACTGGGGCTTTTCACACAAAATTGTGTGCTGCTGTAATTTCAATAGACGTGGAGGGATCTAAGTCAGGGATAATTATGCGATATTGGATAGCAGCTTAACACCATTGTCTTCGGTGTGAAGTGAAAGCAATTTATAGGATGTACGATTGAAAAAACTATTTTAAACAAGAGTAAGGAGAATATAAGGAAGGTAGTCAAATTTTCTTCAAGTCGAGGGATCGCATAGTTTATTTGTTTTACGATTTTTTTACGAACAATGCAATCAGTCGACCATTCAACAAATACACTGCAAATAGAGTCATCTTAGTTTCAATATTCTTGTGGTGTTTTGAACTGTTTTATAATGCAAAGTTAAAGTGAATGTTGCATTGTAGAAAAACTCATTTCATTTCGCTAAGATCCCATATTTCTTGATATATATATATTCCCAGTTTGGAATGAACACAGGCAATGTTATTTTTTGGAAAGATACCAATATTAAACTAACTTCTGCAGACGGATCTAAATGGAAATGTTTGGTTATACTAGGAATGTTAAAAGAAATAATGATACTTTTAGAAATACCTATTTTACCTATTTTTGGCAGCTATTTAATTAAACAACCTTTAAAAAAATGAATTTAGCAAATATCTATAAAAGATTTTAATCAAAAAACTGAAACGTAGCAACGCGAGTACAGTACTCGTAGTGACATTATAGTATTGTGGTGCATGAAACGTGTTCTGGTACTCGACAGTTTTCATTTGCCCTCCTTGTTGGGGTTATTGTTACTGAAATGCACGAGGGGAAATTAAGAAAACCATTTATTCATTCCTTAAAATCATAACTTGGATTCCGTTCCAGACGTCTTTTTCAGCTTTCTCTGTCTCTCTCCTTCGCAGAGTTTCGAAACGTTCGTAATGTGGCGAGTGCATGCGCAACGTAACCTGTGCCTGCACTCCTATCGCTCAGCAGACTCTCTCCACCCCCAAACCTAGATACGTGGTGTTACTGGTGACCCCCCCTGCGCATATAGTGATTTGATCGTTGATTCGTTCTTTTATGTAAACATTTACCATATATGGTTTCAAACCAATATATGTCCTGAGACAC
>Ga0126337_10001992_pt1 | contig 12752 bp, 5 predicted proteins | sample DipCmetagenome_FD_92527 | JGI IMG/M metagenome (GOLD analysis project Ga0126337, IMG submission 92527) | Coral microbial communities from La Bocana,Puerto Morelos, Mexico - Diploria C A metagenome | ecosystem: Host-associated > Invertebrates > Cnidaria > Coral | place: La Bocana,Puerto Morelos... | reverse complement strand
TATGTCGAATTATTTTTGGCTAACTTTAAGAAATGACTTCTTTGATTTGGGAGAACAGACCATGATCTCGTTTGGAAATAAAAATTTAGATTGACAAAGCTAGACTCACCTTCCTATGATAGTTTATTTGTTGATGACTGCGAAATGAAGAAGAACGATTAACCTAATTACGGCTATATAGCCTGCGACACACTCTCTCGCTTATATTAAAAAAAAGACTTGATGAGAGGGTGGAGTCAACTTCGACATCGTCACTATCATCAATTTTATTTTAGGTTTCTATTGTCAAAGAAATATTAATATATTTGTGATATTATTCGAGAAAAAAAAAATTTAAAGTTGATGCCACTTTGCGTCTCGTGACCAAGCCGCATACTCGATCGTACCGCTTGGTATTTTAGACTTTGGACTTCAGTCTCGGGACTCTAAGCACCATGCTTCCCGGCTTTTCTCGGCTTTTCGTGCTCGAATGTGATATATTTAATACTTTTTTCTCACCATGCCATATACAATCAGACATCGATATTAGCGACTAATAATAAAGACTGATAACATGTGACGTCACAGAGGTAGACGTGGACACATTTCGCACACGTTCATCAGTGTTTGAGCGTCCATATTGAGTTCGGAGAACAAGTAAGTCTCTTTAGAAGTACATGCATTTTTGTTTTTTAAAATCAAGCTTGCAACGAATCAATCTCTTCAAATTGTTATGCAACCGGCTCATAGTACCCGTAATATCAAGACGTGAACAATTTACATCTTGCCGGTGGGATTCCTTATTTGACCGGTTCTGCTACATAATCGCCTGTTTAAAATGAATCAAGCAAGGACGCGTAGGTTCGCGGATTTTGTTAACACCATTTCTAAAACCGATTTGTTTTCCTGCTTGTCTCTGTGGATGGAAGAGAGTCCATTCGCCACGATATCGGCGGTGTGCGGCGATTTCGAAAGCCCGTCGGCTACTGGTAAACACCAAGGTGAATATCGTGATCAAGTCGACAACGAGGATACGGTCTGTGATGCCTTTCGAGAAAGCGGTCCTCTGAAGAAGAAGTTTAAGATAAACAACTGCGCCATTGAGAAAAAGGACAAAGAATTAGATACGCCGCAACAGATTCACGAAAGCAATATAGCTTCGAATAATGTGGACAGGACGACGGGTGCGATTACTGTCGGCCACTTTAAGGAACCTCTTACTAATTGTATAGAATCAAATAGTATTGTAGATGAGGATAAAAAGCCATCGAAAAGCGGTATCTCAAGGTTGAACAAGATTGGTGTGGTAATGGTCGATTCCCGAGAGAATATCGTCGCAATTGATTGCTCGCGTGACGGTGTACATGGCGTGACAAATGTTTTGGTGGACTTCAGTGACCTCGCGGCGAATTGCGTTATCTACACTTCGAGGAAACCCTGCTCTCTTTGCACCAAGCTGATGGTACAAGCCGGGATTTCTAGAGTGCGTTATTTACCATTTGAGCCGGAAAACCCTGACGAACACGACCTTGATAAAGTTGAAAAGCTGTACCGGATGAGCGAGATAGGGCAGTCCATTTATGTTCCAAACATTCAAAAGATAGTTTTAGTGGAAAGTGAAGTCAAACGCTCACCATACGCCCCTCACAAGTTATCTCACGTAAGTGTTCTTTTCACATTGCTCAATCGTTACTGGAGTGAACAATGGAAAAGAAGAATTACCCTGAAGTTAAAGTGGCCAGAATTCAACGAATGTAGACAACAAGTAGATCACTCCATTCACATCATGCTAGAATGGATTGCAAGAGTCACATTTGGAGACTTACCAGATTCTGTTAACTTTTTCGAATGTGAAGGAAGAAACCGGTCGAACGGTAATGGAGCGAGCTCGGGATGCGCTCAAGACACTGTCCCGAATCACGAGGATACTCCGATCATTCCCGACCCCGGTAACCCACGTTGGCAGGAACTCGCTCGGCATATGTCGAGAATGGCGAACATTTTGGCACAACGTTCGAACGATCCAAAGAGAGGAGTCGGGGCAGTAATCTTGCAGCGGAACCAAATAGTATCTGCGGGTTGGAATGGCTACCCTCCAAAAGCTAACTACGGTGATTTTCCGAGAGCTTCCCACATTGATGGCGCCTCACTGACAAAAAAGTACGCTTTCTCGATCCATGCCGAACAAACCGCAATCTTAAGCAGGAACACGCGGGACATAAGCGAAGATTCAAGCACCATGTTTGTGAGCAAAACCCCGTGTGATGAGTGCGTCCCGATTATTTTGAAAGTAGGAATTAAGAATGTGGTTTTTCCACGAGATAATCAACAAAGAAATCCTGCATGCCTCAGGTACATTCTGATTCAGAGAAGCATTGCGCAAGGGAAGTTAACTGGCTTCGAGAGTCGTTTCCATCTGCCTACACAAAACGATTGTCAAGCAGAAGGTTCGGCTATAATGAGGACACCACGACAGCTGTGCTTCAACAGAGAGGCAAATGGGCTGACAGCTGATGCGAGTAAATAGTCTTACCGACAAGCTGTGAGAATACAGGTACTGATCAAGGAGAACTTCAAGGCTGTGATTCAGGGCTTCTTCTCCTGTTTCACTGAACACGTAGTATTTTGTGGAATTGTTGCAAAGGAGACAGGGAAATTTAAAGGCGGAAAATGTGCCGCATGTGTTGAGTTTTCCATACACGCACTTTTGTCTGTCAATTTTGTTTTTGTCAATTTTTAACATATTTGCGTTCGCAAATCATCAGTTATACTTCGATATACATCATGGAATCAATTGTTTTAAAAGAGAATTTTATTGAATAAAGAAATTAAGATACCCAAGTGGTTGTTTATTTACAATATCCAGTATCTATTTATTCTTATATTACATCGTTTTTGCACTTTATAAACTATACAATTTTAAATTATGCCAGGAAAGTCTCGAGCGTCTTAACAGTAGTTACTTTGGAACACTAATCACTCAAATCTCCGGCTTAAAAACCTGCTTAACAGGTTCTCTATGTGACTGTTTGAGAATAGATTGTATCGGTTATACCTTTTCAAATTATAACGTATTTTATAAAACGAGTTGTCCGATTCTCTCTGTTCAAAATGCGTTTTTAAATATTTCAGTCTAAGACTTCCACCATCCAACGGAAAACCTTATGATGTTTCAATTTTTAGACTGCTGCTTCTGTTATAAGCAGTTGTATTTTGTCAAATTCTAGGGCGAGCGAGCGCTCGGGTTGAAGAACATGGAACTTCTCGCTGTCGGCGAACCTTTTCTCCTTCTGCGACGAAGTTTGAACCTCATTGGTGTGGACTCCACGATCGTGTATCTATCCGTCTTTTTGCGTTTCGCCGATTTGCTGGGGCTGATGTTGTCCGTTTCATTCCGACGGCGCTTCTTAGACGTCGATTTAGCGACAGAGTATCGATCTTGAAATCGGACTAGTTTGATTGGTGTTACTTTCTTCGATGCCTTCCGACTGGAATTCGGAGTTCTTCGGGCGGGAGATGCACTCTGCGACTTTCTGCTCGGAGTTTTTCGTCGCGGCGGTGTCGGTGTCTTTTTGCTCTTTTTAGGAGATGATTTAACAGCCACTGGAGATCGACTTCTGGTTCGTGATCTGTAACCATAAAAATACAGTTTTAATACTTAATCGTAAGAAGTCTGAAGACTTTCTTTATGGACGCCCAGTCCCCGGCTATTATCTTCTCAAAGTTCCACTGACACTAAGACCAACTAAAGCACGTAAAGATTTTTTTCTTATTCTTCTTCCATGTTATTTCACTGGCGATAAGCACACTACTGGCATTTTGTATACATTTCCTACCTTTCTACCGTTTATTTGTTCGTTCTCACTGCCAATTTATTTTTCTACGAGAGTTACGGTTCTTACCTTGTTACACGCGTTGTCTTAGAAGGTTTAGAAGCTCTTCTCCCCCTCGCTTCATCTTCAAACTCTTGCAGAGTCTTTCCTCTGCTGATAAGCCTGTCCAGTTCATCGTAAGTCCCTTTCCGCGAAGCAACCATCTTGTGTTCTTTACTGGCGACGTGTTTTTTCATTCCGGTGTAAGTTGCATCACACAGTTCACAGTAACCTTTCTTGTCAGCATCACTCCCTGATGGTTGTTGCTGTTTGGTCTGACCCTTGCTGCTTCCACGTGCTGGACTCTTGGATGAACTTCGTGATCTAGTGCGCATGCTGATAGGTTCATCAAATGGCGAGTAGCCGGGTGGAGCATCTAAATTGAGGCGAGGCCAGACATTCAGTTCTTTGACAAGCGGCCTGTATTGTCTGTTGAGAAATAACAATTACATCATCAAACGAGGGCCCGGTCATCTCTCTATATCAATATCAAAATAAGTAAGGACAATTTTAAATCCAACATCACTCTATATTAGTATTAGTATAATATTAGTACCTAATAATACCTAATATTAGTACCTATATTAACCAAAGCGTGTTAGGTTCTTACCGACTGTGATCCTCCACTTTAAGGAAAGATCCTCTCAGGTTATAGACGCGACCAATCGGTTGGGCGGAAGCTTGATGTTTCTTCTGCGCATCAATCCATTTTAAAACCTGCTCAACCGGTTTAACTTGAATGCCCCATTTGTCTGCATTGGTCAGGACATCCGTACTTTTAGCTGCTTGTTTCTGTTGCTTGACAGACTTTTGGAGTATGGCTTGGGCACGGGTTTGCTGAAAGAAAGAAAGAAGACGCCTTGTGAGTACAGGTTTTGATAAAAAACGAATTTGCTGTGTCTGTTTTTTTTCTTAATCGGCTTTTTGTTTGCTAAGTTCGCTAATGTCGAGACTCATAAAGACTCGAGCAAAGTTCAACCAATCAGAGCGAAGGTACTTTCTATGTACACAAAGCTAAACCAATCACGATCTGGTAACTCGGCTTTCCTGCTTTTGTCACCCAGTCTTAAATTTTGCTTTCCGTTCTGATTTTGCACTATAGTTATTACCTTTGTGATAAGTCTGATTCTAGTGTTATTGTAGTGTTTTTAAACACCTTATATAGAGCAATGCGAGATAAATATACTTACTCCTCTAAGTCCTGAAAGACCCAAGCTGGTAGTTTCCTTCTTTTGAGTCTTGGAGCGCACAGAAGCTATTGGCTGGTCTGTTACAACACAGGACAGTTCCTTACTCAGAAATTTCTCGACCACCTAGGAGAGGGAAATACAAAAGGCGAAGATATTAGGAACATGTGTGTGTTTGTTAACCTGATATCTGAACGCAAAGCAATTGGCTCTAGTGTTTTTATATTATCCTCTTTTACTTGTGCCTTTGCGGCGGCATCAAATCAAATTCACCTATACTTACAGCTCAAGAATTATGTCAAACATATGTACTTACCCCTCCTAGCTCTTTAAGTTTCTTCTCTAGTTCCCGTGCTTTGCTTGCTGACTGTATATGAAGGAAGAAAGTCTTTCCCAGGAGAGGAGCGGTATCAAACTGCAAACGACGGCGACTTCGTAACTCTGGAGCTAAGAAAAAAAGACACACCATTACAAGAGAGTACAGAGTGGCACGATATGACGAAAATTAAATGCAAAGCAAACTGCTTCCCACTGCTGTGGAGTTGTTAAACCAATACACCTACGTCTATCTACATGCATAAAACCAAGTTGAAATTCAGAGGCCATGTTTGCGGTTTGATGATAATAGCTTCTTTCTAATCACTTGTCATTCTTAATTGAATTTAATTCCCCATCAATTTTTCATAACATCATAACATGAAAACTTTATGATTGAAGGAACCGAAAACTGTGAATATGATTCTTTCATTGTGTTTTAAATATTCTGTTGAACGATTAGATACAATCATTGAGATCCTATATAACCTAAATAGAACCATAAGAAACCAGCCTGTTAAAGCAGAGCTAGGACAATCTATTTAGTATGACTTACTTTTTTCCTTGGCTCTTGTTCTTCTAGTTCCTTTAGACCCTGAGCTCATGTTTCTGTTACTTAACTTGTCTTCTTTTACCCTGCAGTCACTGTCGCCTTTCTGACACTGATCTATTTACTTAGCAGTTGATGCTACTTATAAAGGCGCCGGGTCTTTTGTTGACATTAATTAATTATGACGTAATGATTGGCGGTAATTAGCACTCTTTGTCGGCCGCCGGCAAAAGGCGCGCGCGCGCTTTAGCGCACTTTATGCGGCCGCCGGCCATTTCTAAAGAGTTTGTTAAATCCATTCTGCGTGTAAATTAAACCGTGAAAATTGGATTTGTAGTTTATGCGGAGTTATATGAAAATTAGTCCTTTCCCGTGTCGTCTTTCAAATGAGAAAGATGACAAGTTTACGCCAGGCATATACGACTCCCCTGTACTAAGACCTCCGCCGTTTTTGAACACAACCATTATACCCGCCACTGTCCTATCTGGAACGCAGTCAGGTTTATTCCTATTTACTTAAAACTTCTCCCTGATAACATCAACAGGGATAGTGGAATTGAAATATTTCTGAAGCATGGATGCCCAGTATCAAAATACACAACAACAAGAGAACGGTACAACAGCGGACTGCCGAGGGAACAGTTACTCACCTGAACAATAAAACAATGGGAGGATCGAAACGCACCAATCACAGCCGAGCTTTGATATAAATTTTCCTTTAGCAGTTACCTATTCTATCACAAATTCCTTGTCTGTTTTAGCACCGCATCTACGGCTTTATGTTGGTTTTTTTTTCAAAATTTAGCCTCAACAATAAACGCGGCAAACTGAAGCGCCTTGTTTAATTTTGATTTCAGTTAGAAAATGGTTTTTGCGGCACTTAATTCAAAAGCTCCTTAAATGTCTGTCTGTCTCTCTAGTTCTTTACCTTACATCAAATTTATGCGAATGTTTAGATAGATAAACAAACCCAAGCGGGAGAAGAGAGTTCAGGCCTTACATATAAAGCGGGGGAGGGGGGTGGGGAGGATTGAGGAACTAGAGTTATTATTAAATGGTCCAAACAACAATTTTATGTTTGTTCTGTAACTAGGGTTTTGTTAAGCAGAGCAGATTGCATTAGTTACAAATGTTTTCTATCAAACCCTTATTGAATCAGCTTGGACATGGCTTCATTTGTTTCCCAGGATTATTCAGCACAATGCGTTAACTGTTCAATTTATTCCATCTCTGAGGTCCTCAAGGTGCATGCGTGGCGACCAGCCAGGATAGTCTCTAGAACGGTAAACAACCGTAAAAAACGTTGTTTCGATTGTATTGTTGCATGTTAATCAGTTAAGAAGTTGTGTAGTGAATTTTGCCAATTCTTCACAGTGACGTATACGGGATCCAGAGAACAATAACGACATCAACATGATAGTCGTAAAAGAGAACACATGACAGGAATACCTTATAAAACACTTTTTATTACCAAGTAACGTTTACAACCAAATAATATTTGGCACCGAACATGTTACCAGCATAAAGGACAGTGCAGCACATTGAGTATAACTCGCCATAATCGAAGTCAGTCGAGAGACCATTATCATGGTCTCTTGTACAGGAGGCGGCCGCGTTACTTTAGGACTGTATAATCATTATAACAGTTCAAGTTATATTTGAGTGAGGTTGTGGCGCATTCTCGTCTCCAAATCGGCCTGCTTTCTGCAGCCTCGTTACCATGGCCTCTCATCTTCCTATCCCTTGAGCGAGACAGGAAAGACCCGTTTCTCCTCTCTCGGTCCGGGAGTGCGGGAAGATAAGAGACCCTGGGAACGAGGCTGTCATAGCCGACCTTTTTGAGTCAAACGCGTGTGCGGCGAAGAGAGAGTCCGCGAACGAAACGATCCGCTCACGACTAGGCCAGTGGCGCGTGTGTGTCCCAAACGTGAACCCGCTCGCCGATTGGTCCTATTTTTGCAATGCACAGGCGGCTCTGGGGACGAGAATTGGTCGCGGCGGTTATTGAGAAAAATTTTCCTTATTTCTCTCTTTTTTTTTTCTCGCGCGCCATGTAATTCGCTGAAGTGATGTCAGATATGTTAAAATAGTAGGTAATAAAGTTAGAAGACTCCTTGCTTTTCCTTAAAAATTTAAGTCAGACACCTTAAGTTTTTAGAAATGATGCCTTTTATTTCTTGTTTAGTTAGTTGCACTGTTTTCTGCCGAACTGTTCAGTGTTTTTGAACAAAATATATTTTCTTTTTTATTTTTATTTTCCTTCGCAGGAACATAAAACAAGAATATATATTATTGACGAGGAGCCGAGACTGCGTGCAAACAAAATCCGTGCCAAATCTGTGACGTATTTGTCAAGGATTGGCTCGAGTTTTTAATCCATATTCATGACAAACTGACGAATTTGCAGCAAACATCGCTGTTCGTGGATGTATGAAGACGTGTTGTCCAGCAGAGGCGGCATCGTGTACGAAGGAACAAGATACTTGGTGTACAAAAAAGAGCTTCACGTTGGGAAAGATGTCACAATGCTATTTTAGCCGAAGGTGAGCACTGATTTCGAGAAATATTGGCTTCATTTTGTTCAGAAAGCTAAAAAGCTCGGTGAAACAAGCGGCCACGTGCGTTGATTGCTCTCGCCTCGAAACTCAACAGAAAGGAGTTAGGATTTCTTTGCTTGAAATCTTACATGGACTAGGATGAATCTTTGGCGCGACTTGCTTTCTTGTATAACTTGGCTTTCAAGATGTTTAGCGAACTAATTTGTAGTTACTCGTGCTTAGTTACCTTGAAGCATTGTAAAACTTTCTGCAATTTCTGAGCCGCATTGTTAATTTATTTTTTTCAGTAAACTAATGTCGTCAGAAGAAGAGGATCGAAGGAGGAAAGGAAAGAAACATTCACTAAATCAAGAGAATTCTACAAAGATAAGAACATTGACATTGTTACTAACTCTAGCAAAAATGGTGGCTACTGAAAAATGTCAAATATAGGACGGGGAACGGACAAAGATTTCTCACATAGATTGTAATTGTTTGTGGAGTCTTCAGCGACTTGGAAACTGATACGAAGTACTTGGCAACTAAGTTAATCATCATCAATTTTAGAAAAATTGGAATTATTAGTTGTCGGTATTGCGTCTTAAGGACTCTGAAATTGACCAATCAAATTACTGTAAAGAAGTTTTATGAATACCAGCCACCATTTTTGGAATACTTTGAGTGATCGTTTCAGTTATGCCGGTTGTTAGTAATGTATCTCGGAAAAAATTCCTTCTCGTCTTGACGTTATTTGCAATTGGCACGATTTTTTTCAAACCTATACAACAAAATCGAAGGCAACTGTTTGCTTCGGAAGTGGTCGCTCAAGGTGTTAGAAATTTAGTTGATGTCTCATGCAGGTGATATTACTGAGATGGCACAGTAACACAAACGAGAGATCGGAAAAACCAAACTTTGATTTGTTACAACATTTGAGCTATCTCGTTGAACAATAATTTCATCATTGTGACTGGAACAGAATGAATTTGTTATCAGCTAAAATAACGCTATTTACAATACAATTGAAGCTGCCACCTTGAAAAGATTACCTGTTTGCTTCATCAAGTGATAATACGTAGATTGAATCGACAAGAGAACATTGATGTTTTAAATGTACAGACCAAATTCCTTAGTTCAGATTATTTATTTTCATTGTTTCTATGTCGCTTGGTTTGGCTGAAAAGAGCTGCAGAAGACACCGCCTGCATCTGTGTTCTCTTGTCGTGTTGTAGGAGCTTGATATAACTTCATGTCTGGTTCTTCAGCCAGTACGATTGATTCCGTTATATAAACCAGTTTGACAGACAACAAAATTACTACCAAAAAAAGTTGCATTCATGGAAAACTAATTCAAGGAATGAAGTCTTATCTTAAGAGTAATTCTAGTTTTCTGGCACAACTTTCAAGAATCGAACCATATCAAGAAAGATAATTTGCACTACAAAATGTCTCCTTTGGGAGGTGAGTGACTTGTTTCTTAATAAAAAATGAACGCAGTATAAAAGTAGCTGAAAATTAACGGTTATTTGCTTTAAATTATTCCACCCAAACAAATGATATCATTTATATCGCCAAGTATTTCTGTTTACAAGAAGTTTGCAGTTCTTCAACAATAATCAGTTGATTAAAGTTTTGATTCACGAACCAGTCGGAATGAAGAAGACAATGTAAATTTGATGTTTGTTTGTTCAAAGTGCATTTGATATGAGTAATAGAACAAAACAAATTTGCAAAGCTTCAGCAATACACAAAAAATGCAAATGAAATGTTGTCCAAGGTAGAACAGGAGTCTGGTTGCTCTTGTAACGCGCTGTCGCCGGTTTAAATTTGATTTTGGTATCGTTTTCTTAATACTGGTTTATATAACTTTGTAAATTATCGGTGTATTTTCCAACAATGCCTAAACCCTACACGATAAGAGTGCGACTCTAAAAGCATCTTGTGTGCTTGTTGAACCAGACATCAAGTTTTATCGCACGCTCTTGGTGTATTTGTTAAGTGCATGGGAAATGATGTTTTCATGCCAGCACTCAGTGTAACACAGGACTAAAGCAAAATAAAAAGAAAATCATTTAAGTTGTTTTTGAAATAATTTCATGTTACGTTATCATTGACTCGGTCTAAGATTAAGAATGAATTGTCTGAAATGGTTAGCTCTTGTGGCCTAAACCAGATTTATAGGTTTTACCAGCAATCGGTTTTAAGTGTAATTTGAATTATTTGAAATTAACTCGACGAAGAATGATTTGTCAGACTTGGTTAGCTCTTGCGGCTAAAACAAAATTTTAATAGTTTGTTCCGGCAATCAGTTCAGTTGAGTATGATTTGAATTATTTTGAACACAAATTGTTTCAGGAAACTAGTTTCAAATATCGTATGAATTTTTAGAAATCTTTCATTTAATTTGTCCTGTATTACGTACGAGAATTGCTAGCTGAAAATATCTTATCCTGTGTATACGTTATCTTGTGCACGAACTTTGGAAAGTTTCAAACGTTTCAGATACGGAGGATACTTCAGTCCAACATTTTATTTTAAAAGAATTTGAGCGGAAAGAAATTTGACGTTTATTTTTGAAAATTTCTTGCACGAGATGACGTTAAAATACTTTTGGCGGGAAATTGTAAGGGGAAGCCATTTTAAAATTTTTGTCCAAAATGTTGTCAGGGGAAACGCTGTGCAAATTTTACCAAATTTTCCCGCCAAAAGTCTTAGTGTATATATAGGACACATTTTTTCGTCACACCTTTTTTATTGATTTAATTGAAATCACTTAACTAATTAAAATACTTGAGTTCAATAAAATGTATTGTTGTACAGGCATAAGTGCAATTTATTGACTACAGTAGTTTAATTGACATAATAATAAAGAGGACAGAATTACACAAAATAATGTTTGTTAACTTTATTGACTCGCAGCAACTATTAAGAGACAAAATAAAAGATTGCAATCCAGTCTGGTGGTGGGAAAATTGAAAAGGTTTTAACAGATGTTACTACTTACTTACAGAAACAAATATGTGATTTTTTTTCACAAAAAAAACGGCGCATGCGTATTTTGAGCGCCCGTATTTTTTCTAAGTCTTTTGGCGGGAAAATTGAAAAGTTTTCAACGGATGTTACTTACAGAAACAAACATCTGAAATTTTTTTTTTAAAAAAAACGGCGCATGCGTATTCTGAGTGCCCGTATTTTTCTAAGTCTTTTGGCGGGAAAATTAAACAATTTTAACCAGATGTTTGAGGAAACGACCATGACAAGTGAGCAAAGAATTTTTTTTCACCAGACTATTCGATCTTAAGTTTTGATTACTCTTGGAAGACTTGAGTGATTCCAAAAACGAAGCTTAGATATATAAACTTGTGTAAAGGCTCTTGGTCTTTATTTCCTGAAAACTGAGTTTGCTTTCTACCTCTGTAGATTAAACTTGTCTTTAACTTGAATGGTTCTCTTGCTTGCAATCAATACTGACTTGAAGCATATGAGACGCTCGGCAACCAACCTAAAAAAAAAGAAAAGAACAAGGTATATCAACAGAAAAACTCGTTTCCACAAGTACAACTACTTTTAAACACGAAAATATAACTATGATGAAAGGCTAGCCAGACGATCACGTTAAACATGCATGTTGGATCGAGTTAAGCTCCGTCATTATTTTCAAGTTTGAAAGTTAGCAGTAGAATTCAACTTCAATGTTTATTGAAACCGTTAACAGGAGCAAATATCATGTCAGAAGAGTTATGCGACTACCGGCCAAACAATGCCTGGAAATCCAAAAACTCCAATTGCTACTAGCCAATAAAATTTAACTACCTAGCCAATGTTAGCCAATCAAAATCAAGGAGAATTACTCAAGTGAGCAAGTTGTCCAGGTTCAGGTTTTTATTTTCTATTTTGAATAATTTGTATATTGTCTTAAGACTTTTTGACAGCTTTAGGAAGTTGAGCTTTAGGCTGATGCATTAAATATTTCATTTCTCAGTTTCTTGCATTTTGTTATTGACACAATGACTCGCCCGACTACTCCCTGAATTGTACTCCACTCAGTCCTATTACCATTACTAATATAAGAAATGACACCTTGAGAAATCTGATTAAAACTTGAATTGAAATGAAACAAACAAAAAAAGAAATACCAAAGACTAACACCAGTTCACTTTAGAAACCAAATGCAAATAAGTCTTAACCGAACGCAGCAAAAACAACTAGAACATGAATAATTTTTCTGCAAGCGAATTGTCAACGTTGTTTATCCACTGCAACTGAAATATTCATCAAAACAAAGAAACCTTTGATTATTTCTGTTATTTCT
>Ga0126337_10001987_pt1 | contig 12770 bp, 7 predicted proteins | sample DipCmetagenome_FD_92527 | JGI IMG/M metagenome (GOLD analysis project Ga0126337, IMG submission 92527) | Coral microbial communities from La Bocana,Puerto Morelos, Mexico - Diploria C A metagenome | ecosystem: Host-associated > Invertebrates > Cnidaria > Coral | place: La Bocana,Puerto Morelos... | reverse complement strand
GTCCTTTCGCAAAGAATCAAGATCATGAATATACCGGTAATATCGTTCTTTTTCAAGCATGGCTTCCACTACGTCACGGAAAATATCAAACAACCTTTAGCAGATGTGATAACCCTTTTTATTACATAAAAAAACAGTGAAATACCAGGTGAGCTTTCGCACGAAAACATGATATCTTCACACGTGAAAATAACATGTTATCTTCACATGCCAAACGATCACTGTTACTATGGTTACATATTCAATGGCGCCTTTCGCAGCGAAAGCGAAAGGATTTAGTATTTCATTGGTCTTTACATAATAAATAAAATATTACATGGCCACTTAGAGGCATGAAATTTTTCTTCTCGTGTTGAAAAATATTCTTCAACACTCGAAGATAAATTTCTCATCACTGCTCGGCCATGTAATATCCTCTATTTATTTACACATGTATCACTCAATGATTTTTAGAAAGGTTGATGTAAAACTGTGGCATCAGCCTGTCGATAGATATTGTCTGTAAATATTACAATTTGAGAAACACCTGTCTGCTTGTCTCTCGTATTTGTGCTTTCCATTGGACCTCATATCTTTTTCACTTTCTTGTCGTCAACAGATTTACTCTCAGTGACTCAGGATAAATGAAAATCGATAAAGAATTTTTTTTTCCAGTGCAAGAGATAAAATTACCCAGCTTGCCATTTTTTCAGTTCAGACATTTTCTTCACAATCTTCAAAAATTATGCGTCAAAAGTTTGACAATTTCAAATTATAGTTGATTTTGATGTCTTGTTGATACCAAAAAATGCACGCAAGCTTGTTAATTGTCTGCTCCAAATTTCGCATTAAACCGGTCTTTTCATAGTGCAGGATTTGTGATTTAAGTTTGCGTCGCGCGGATCGGCAAAACCCGTCGACAAAATATAGTTCCTGTTGCGCGCTTTTTCATTGTAGGGTCAGCCGTCGTAGACTGATTTACTGTCTGAGCGACTTACGATAAATGAAATTAGATAAGAAATTCAATTTCCGATGCAAGATTGTCTTTTTTTCCAAGACACGCCTTTTCATAATTCCTTTCAAAATTTAACGAATGCCATTTTCATGGTGTAGGATTGAAAATAAAACAAGTAAACCTGAATTGGAGGCTACATGGTAACATGTCAAGTGTTTCATAATTTTTTCCCTCCTTCGAATAAACCGATAATACTCTAAAGTCCCTTTGTCGAACCTAATACCAGTTCGGGTCGACCCAAATAATTAAGAAGACATGATTGATCGTTGCAGTTCAAATATGCGATCTTTCGTCTATTTATTTACAAATAATATGTAGTTATATACATGTGTAATAAGTTCGCCAGTTGATTCAAACATCGAACCTAATTTAATCGAAACAATTGCAAAAATAAAAAATCCAATATTGCAAACGGCGGTTATTGCTGACCGAAATTGCGGAAAAAATAAGGGAAAGACAAATTGTGGAAATGAAGAACTTGTTTTTTTTGCAAGTGCGATCAAGGAGGGTAGAACAAGTCGAATAAAGCGACTTCAGATGTAGTTAGCATTAAACAGCCTTCTATCGTCGCTTTCTCTCAAAGTAACATCACAGTTCCTTATCCAGTTCCACGCTTGAATCGGAGTCGCTCCGTTGTCGAACTGACCGACTGGCCATGTCGAACGTAATTATCGAGTAGACCCCACTAACATAATCGATTCAAACATCGATCTCGTCCTGTACTGAATTGGGGCTATTAGGTTCGGCTCATAAAAAGTCCGACGTTGGAACCGTGTGTACTTTATTTGCGTGTCAATTAAGAATTGGTTCAAGCGATAGCGTGCACTATCGAGTTAAAGAGCATGCGGGAAGTTTGGAGAGCACGTAAGAAGCGTAAGAGTACAGGCATTTTATGAGATAAAAATTATCAGAAAAACACTATCAACCGAAGGTGAGGTCTTTATTGGGAATCACAAACTGAGACCTTGCTTTATTGTACGACTAGCTCCGTGAGCGGGCAAGATGAACAGAATCTCGGGCTGTGATTGGCTACCCGAGGGGGCAAACTTGAGCTATCTTGCCCGCTCGGGATACGGGCTTTGTCCCGTGAGGAAAATTTATCATGTTTTAGCGTTTTATCCCATACAATAAATCCTTTATTGACCAAGCTTGTTCGGTCAAGATGGTTGGATATTGGCTTCGTTCTTTTTTTGCGTGTTTATGGACCTCAACTTCGTCTCGGTCCATAAACGCGCAAAAAACAGAACTTGGCCAATATCCAGCCATCTTGACCTCACACTTAGTCAATAACCCATATGTATTGCTTTTGCAGGCCCGCAATCGGCCCGCGGGCATTATAGGAAGAATAGTTAGCCAATTAGAGCGCACGTTATACTGACTACAAACAACACAAGTCATAATAATTTAGTGAAAGTTTATAATTCTTGATTATATTAGCACCATAACAACAAAAAGATGTCTCACATTGTCCTACTACTGAACACGATTAACCAAAAAAAAATATCAGCTGGCTTGTACAATAAAATCACAACTTACCCTCTGCCAGACCAGTTTCCTTCAGTCGATTATGTTTTATAGATGATGCTCGACCTTGAAAAAGAAAACATTTCGTATTAAATACTAACGCGAAGTGAAGCAAAATTAATCGACATTTTTAAAATCTTTTAAGGACTACAAAAATAGATAAATTTGATAGTGTATTAACAAGAGCTACCCATGTGGAGGAACTTATTCACGATTTGCTTAGTCTGGCGTCCATTCTTCCATTTATTAAAGGGAAATATATTGACCTGCCAAGAATGCAAGTACCTGCTTATGTCACGCCTACCAGGTACATATAAGCTATGATCACGGAACGCTCAAAATAATACTAATTATACATGTTTCAAATAAGCGAACTTTTAAATTGTACAGACTGGGACGTAAAGAGAAAAACCTCCTAGTACAATTACTTTATTATTTAAGTGAAAGCAATTTAAATAAAAGGATTTTAACTTGTTTAATAAATTAAGGACTTTTCTTTTAACAGACTGCTCGCTTTAATAAGTAGTTGTCTTGTTCTAAGCAGGGTGAAAAGACACGAATCTAGTCAAGCATACAACGAAAAACCTGAAAAGCATTATGACACCTAAAATAATTCTTGTGAAAGAGTCCTATATTCTTCTCCACCTGTGTTAAAACTAGTATCTATTAGCAAAATCAAGTCACAAAGTACTAGCCATGTGGAGGAATGCCTTCAAGAAGAATGTTATCCTGAACCATGTTGTTCCAGACACAAAATTTTAAATAAAAGACGTTTAAATGGGAAACAAATATTCCAAATTAAATTAAAACAACAGTTTGGATTTTGTGTGGTAAGCTTAATTTTTTTCACCTTTCATAGAACTTGAGATATTACGAATATACTTCGCAAGTTAGATCTTTGCGAATTTCCCAGTCAAATGTTCGATATATCTTATAGCGGTGATTTGTCAGCTTGAAGAAAAACGTTTACGGATTTTCTTTTTCTGTTCGCCAAAAGACATCACGTGTCTATCTTAACCTTTCAAGTGCTTTTCATAAATTGCCACCGTAACACAAAGAAATAAATCTTCACGTATTGCTCAAAATTAATAAAACTGGATAAGCTCAAGTCTTTTATGTCAAACCGGTCAGTCATTTTTTCCTTAAAGATTCGTATCTGCTGTTGTCAGAAATTCAATCTTGTACTCGATTTTGTGGCTAAGTGAATGAAATATTGATATATCCAAAGGTTAAATACCACTTTGATTTCATTTGAAAAAAAATGTAAAGATATACTGAAAAAAATGTCGTTGTGAAACAATCAAAATTGGGACATATCTTTTGCTAAAAGGCAGAAAATTTAAATTTGTGTTGTGAGTTCCGCTGTTAGTCACTTGTTCCTGAGTTTCTTCTGAGCTCTTAAAGAGCAAAGGCAGTTCACAGAAAATAACAATACATGTATCACCAGTTGACTGCGAAAAATCGCCCACACCCTTAATTTTTAATTATGTGAAATGTAAATAAACACTTGAGGGTGGAAATTGAACCTGCAAAACGAAGCAGGAAAAATATTTTGAAGCTAAGGACCCTCATTTCGGTTACCTGTTGTGCAATGTTTGATCAAATAAGCTCTAAAATATGCCATTTTCTGTTCGATATTTTCTCGAAAGCTCCTCTAGGCAAGAGTTGTGTGTAAATGTGTGTATCGACAATTATTAATATAATCAGCTATTTGAAGTAATAAAATAAGTACGAAAAAATGTTTCATGACATTCCCAAATAACGAAAACAGAGTTGAAACTCATGCACAGCGAAGTAGTTTTAACAGAAAGGTAAACGGAGAAATTTAAAATATGAAAGACATACATGCTAATGAAGGCCAGAAAAAACTGACAATTAGGAATTTGTTTAAACCTTTGTTTAATTTGAGAAACTATTACGAAAGAGGTTAATGATACACTACTGTTTCATCAAATATTTTGTATATACTAAGAACTTATGTTGTTATATAGTTTGCCAAAAAGAAAAACTAATTTATGGTTTGCTTAGTCTGGCGTCCATGCTTGCATTTATCAAAGGCGAAATATATTGACCTGCCAAGAGTGCAAATACCTGCTTATGGCACGCCTACCTAGTACATATGAGCTGTGATCACGGAACGCTCAATATATTACCAATTATATATCTTTAAAATAAATAAACCTTTAAATTGAACAGACTGGGATGAGAAGAAACTAACCACTTAGTAAAATTACGTTATCATTTAAGTGAGACCATTTTCAATATAAAGGTTTTTAGTTGTTTAATAAATTAATGACTTTTCCCTCAACAGACTGCTAGCTTTAGTAAGCAGTTGACTTGTTCCAGGCAGCGTTGAAGACACGAACCTAGCCAAGCATGAACTGTGCAAAACCTGTAAACAATTATGTCACCTAAACAATTTCTCGTGGTACCAGAAAGAGTCTTGTATTCTTCTGTACCTCTGTGCAAGATTAGAATATTAGTTTGCTTTGTGCACTGTAGTAATTTTCAGTCTTGAAGTCGAGAAGCCTAGATAAATTTTCCAACGTAAGTTTTACGTGTAACATCTTACTTAGAATTCGGGTCTTTGTTGAAAAACTATTATTTTATTTTCATTTGTTTAAAAAGTTTTTTTTCAGCTTGGATTGTTCTATCGGCGTCTGTAAAATGCCATGTTCATTTGAATGTTGGGAAAGAAAGATGCAGCCATTTTTTGTCTTATTTTTTATGTCTTATTTTTTATGTCCATTTTTATGTCTTTTTCAGTTTGAAGATGAAGTCAGTGGCAGTTTTCAAGTTCATCGCGATGTTCTCTCTTATTTCACATCTACCAAAAGGTCTGGACTTTTCAATTGTTAGTCACTGATTTGATAGTTAGGGAGAATTATGTTTGATTGGGGCTCCGTTATTCGCATAAAAAAAAACTGTTAAATTCAATGCAGACAGGCGCGGGCGAGGGCATTGTTGTCAATAACATTAATTCAAGTTTAAGTATGGAATTTGAGTTAAAATATCGAATTACTAGATCGTACTTGTTTTAGCCTGGACTCCATTAGAAAGATTTCTTAGTATTTTCAGGTCGATATAATAAAAAATTCATCTACTCGCAATTGTTGGTTGTCAGAAGTGCTACCTTTACTATGTCAAATCCAACGCGCGCTCGACGAATAATTGATAATTATAACTCGATTTTTTTATTGTGAGACTTTTCAAAATTGTGTTCCACCGTGAGCATTCTGCCACCTGAAACAGATCAAATAATGTAAAGTATTTCACCTGTTCGAGAAAAAAAGACCTGAACAAATGCCTCTGTCCTTGCATCATGTTTTAAGGATTCTCCAAAATAAATTCATATTCCAGACCAGACTAATGTAGCAACCTTATCAGTTACGAGAGCGTAAAAAAAGTCAGTTGGATGGACGGCAAAATTAACCAAAGTTCGTGTCTTATCGATCTACCACTAAAAGTGGAGCCTTTTATTCTGTCTGGCTCACCAGATGACCAATAACCAATCACACGACGCCTATGTTACTCAGGCACACATCCCAGAGGGCTTAACACTCAATATCATCCTCCACGGAAACATCTACGCAACGCGCGTAGCAACACGTTACGCGGAGAAATCGGGTACAGCTATTTAAAAATAACATGCAGTCGATAGCCCGGCGATTACCCGGGGGGATAACCCGGAGAGATTACTCGGGGAAATTACTCTTTACGATTTCTCGGATTTCTATTCTAATGAGGGATATACCCAGTAAGAAATTGACAAGCCTTTTCACAGTTACTGATGATGTCTTGTTTAACGGACAAAAATCATAGCAAATGTATGGGGAAATATTTATGCAGGTCATTGACGCTTCTCTAGAAGCGTCAATGACCTGCTTCTGAGAAATTCTGTAATTATTGGACAGCGATCCTTGAATTTCCGTGCTCACCACCCCCAACTCCCAAGAATGATGGCGTCAGAAATGATTAAGTTCTAATCGGACTATGTGGTGAAATATTCCAGCTGTGGACTGTAGCTCTGGCAGTGTAAACAACTGCTACACTTTCCATGACGTTGACAGCACATGGGATGAAGCCCGCGATGCATGCCGTGACATGGGAGCCCACCTAGTTACCATGGAAACGACAGACGAGTGGACCAAAGTGAAAGGCTTCATCGCCGATAAAGTGACGGAGACCGATAGTTTCACTCACTATTACATTGGACTCCGTAAGGAAAGTGGAACGTGGAAATGGATCGAGGCAGGATCGCCTGGCGTCACCTTGGCTACAGATGATAGCCGTTGGCAGTCCGGCCAGCCTTCTAGCACCGCTACCGAAGTTTGTGGGGAGATCTGGTATCCCGATTCTGGGACCCAAGGGCACTTTAATAATATCCAGTGCGATCAAAAATATCAGGCTCAAAGGAGAACATTCCCACGTGGATACATCTGTGAAAATTATTAAAGTAAAACAAAGATTAACTGACTTAACCTCATCGATTTAGTGTTCGAAATCAGGGTATAAATGGAGTGACTTGTAAGCTGCTTAATAAAGCGAATTGATTAAGAATGAACAGAAGAGTTTTCATTTCTGAGTCAAAGCGGTGTGTGTTTCAAATTTTTGCAACAAAACCTCTGGTGCGGTTTCTTCTTGCAAATTTCCATGTATATGCTGAACGACAAGATATTCGTGTATTTATATCTCAGCCGGTGAACAGGGAAGTTGTTTATTTTGTTCTCGCTAGTGATCTCCAGTTCTCGCGCAGTTCTGCCGTATCGGGAACCATGCGTTTACCAAGACAATAGGTTTGGCAATTCTGTTGACCAATCAGAGCGCGTGTAGAATCTTAGCCATTTTATAAAGGTAATAACAACTTTCATCATTATATCTTGCTTCGGTACTATCATTTGTTCTTTATTCTTAACTCTTTACTTTCATGACAATTTATGCGCAAACTTTTAAGCTTTGTTCCTATTCCGCTGGCCGTTATTGCCCAGACTGTGGATTAGGTGTCCCTGTTTTTTGCAGTACTCCTGAAAAACGAAATGCGAAATCATTTTATTTAACTGAAAATTGAGAACTGTTTATCTTGAATTTAATCAGTTTAAGCATTGTATAGCCGTCTTGCCAGAAACAAATAGGGATGCTAAGAAAACGACGACAGCAACGGGAACGTCGCTAAACGGTAAGTTTAATAGGCAGGACAATGGCTGGGCACTGGCGTTCTGATTCTTGGAAGATTTCTTTACCGTCCTCTCTAAACAACAACGCGAAATGACCAAATTCTGCGTTCTCTGTAGAACGCGAACCGTGACAACCAATTTTTAAATTTCTATTTCAAATTTATCTGTGTGTTCCAGATTTAGTTTTGTGATAACCTTGATAATGACTTCAGAGTACCACAAGATTCGTTAGTAAAATATGAAAACATATCTTCCCGCTTTTCCCGCCATCCTGTTTTATAACATCAAAACTAGCTGTGTACACATGACAAAAACATGAAGAACGAGTTTTAAGTGATACATGATCATTGTAATTCAAATATAAACTAAATACTTCTATAGCAGCAAGGTTTTTGTATCAGGACTTACCATATTCCCAGTAGATTTGCCATCCTCGAATAAGTTCATCGAACACTGCAGTTGCCGTTTCTCCTTCCTTTGTAACCTTAATCTGATTTACAAGCAACAGTATACTTAAAGGAGCTGCGACAGGGTTTATACAAGTTGAAAAGGTTCAGCCTAATTCAGCCTAAATTAGTTCGTCTTTTGTCATCCGAGTCAATTTTCTCCATTTTTATCTATCCTTGTTCCTTTATGGTTTATTATTATCTATTTTGTGTTTTCCATTCTTATTAAACGACTATTTTCAGGTTTCCTTCAATTTGGAGGTAATTTTGTACGTGACAAAACAACTCAAAGTACCTGGACTGAACTTCTTTAAAGTCATTTGCAATGTGGAATAAATAGAAGTAAGCGTTTTCCGAAAATGATAACCTGATGAAAACTCCAACGTTCGTTTGTTTTATTTTCACTTCAGAGTTTCGAAGTCCTACGGTACGGTTAGAAACTCTCTGAAATAACAACTTTTCTTCGCGTACTACGCGAACTAACTAATTTGCTCCGCGAAAACGATTTAGTTAAAAAATACTTATACAAAAAGGAAAAATCCCACGTGCATGCAATACCCAGGTTCATCACTAGGATTACATAATCATTACATCATTACATCACTAGAATTGCAGTTCACACAAAAGGCACGACACCTGATGTTTCTTTTGTCAGTGTCTATACCTAGTACGTCACCAAAAAAAAAAAACTTTTAATTAGAATATAACATTACCTTTCGAAGGGTCCAATCGACCCTCGATACTGGTTGTATCCAAATCCCTTTCAGAGTACCCACATTCCGATCATTAAAACTGGCTTTGATGACAAGTTGGTTTCTAAGGGGAGTAAGTAATCGGCAGTCGTTTAAAAAATACTGTTTTGCAAAAATTAAATTTCAATGAAAATTCAATTGGCATTTCTTTGCAAGTAACTGGAACAATTAGTTCTCTTCTGAACGGAAAGCGGGGGAAACATCCCGTGACTGGGTCGCGCCCTATTTTAACTCTCTTCTCGGTGTTTGGAAATGTGGTTAACACAGTCTCTAGTGTCTGACATATAACATACCCTTTGAATTCTGTTTTTGGTGTAGTTAGAGGATCAGCCAAGACGTTTTCCCCAGTTTGCTCGTCGTTCTCTCCTACAATCCTTACTTTTAGTCTGTACACATTTTTAAAGTTGGTGTCTGGCGTGTAAATTTCGACGGAGTAGGTAGCTGTCGAAATAACAAGATGATTTTTAAAGGAGTGTGAAATGAAGGTAGATAGGTCCACGTACGTCTCTCTAATTTGCCATTTCTATTTTCTGTTTTCTTAATTGAGATATAACTTTTAAAGAAAAGGACTAAACTTTTAAACTTCAAAGACTTATTCTGACAGATTCAGTGGATTGACGTCCAAAGCGTTAGAGATCTATCTAGAATTTACTATAAGTAGAAAAATGCGGCAAGGTGACAAAGCGTGAAAGTGTGACAATTGTAAGGAAATTTGCTTATTTGGTTATTTTCTTTTTAAATATGAATAGCCTGTTTTATTTTGAGTGGCTTTGGTTGGCTCAGGATCAAATACGTTATGATGCTTGATTGTTTGACTGATTGATTGATGGATCGATTAATTGATTGATTGGTTGGTTTAATTAAATGAGCCTAGGGCTAGCATAAAGAATAAAACAGATTCGAATCACTCGCGAGTGGCGGAGAGTTTAAAATCATTAAATTAGAATGCAATTGCGCATATTCGTTCTCTCAGCTTATAACACTATATGCCCAAAATTTATAGTTTTTAAAATAGTTTTTTTTCTTCTAAAACATTTACAAAAAATGTAACTGTTTAGCAAGAAGTCGGAAGACAAACTCAAATATATCATTCTTCTATTACTATCTGTGGAAACCGGCGCTGTAATATAACTTATCAACGCAACTCTAAACAAATCGTTATTTATAGAGGAGGGAGCAAATCATAAAATAAGGAAGTCACATCCGCAGGAAAGTGCTGGGCCATGTATTATAATATGACCATCAGGAAAACAGGAGCTGAATGTCTGCAAACGAAATCATTCAGATCAAAGCTACAGTAGTTGAAGTAGCCGACCGCGCACAAGTTATCTCTTTCAGATTTGTTTCATCTTAATTTGTTCTTTTTGCTGCTTCATTCTCGTTCTACTTACGGTAAGGTCGAAGCCATGCTCTAGCTGCAAAACAAAAAGCGTAATCATCTTAAGTTTTTTTTCTTAATTACAGTTTAACGTCATAATACCCAGATGCCATTATTATTAGTCTGGCCTTTAAACATTCTCCAATACATAGTCTCCATCAATGAGATTTTTTTAAACATAATTTTTTTATATATAGACGACGACGCTTTTAAGGGAAACGTGTGTTTGGTTAAACGGTATTGCGTATTGATGCAGATCATGATAACAACAGGGTTTTTGGCCTGTAGTTTAACCATGAGTTGGTTGATACATACTTACGTACACATGGCCATTAGAAATTTAATTTTTAAGAAATTTATTTTTTAGGTTTTATAAGAGTTTAGCGTTAAGACTCACCAGAATACCAACGGGTTGAAGACGGCCATTTTGGAATTGTTTCTCTGAAGAATGCAGTTACCGTTTCTCCTCCCTTAACAACCTTTGCCTGATACGCAAACAGAGCAAAAAGTCTAAAGTGGCTTGTACTCGGCGTATGGGCAAGGCAACATTAATGGCAAGAATTAGTTTCCGGGAAGGGAGGACTGGTGGCCTCCTGGTTAGTGCCTCGTCTCCGGATCGAACGGTCCAGGTTCAAGCCCTGGCCGATGATATCGTCTTGCGTTCTTGGGCAATACACTTTACTCTCTCACAGTGCCTCTCTCCTCCCAGGTGTATAAATGGGTACTGGCAAACTAAATGCTGGAAGTAACCCTGCAATAGACTAGCATCCCATCTAGGGAGGAGTAAAACTACCCCTAGTAACCTCATGCTACATAAACCGGGATAATAAGCTCATGCCTGATGAGCCACTCCGCCCGTATGCAGACTTAACTTTGCCTTTTGGTTTAAGGCTTCCCATTTGTTTATGGTACTTATTTTGCCAATACCAGGCCTAAAGCTGTGCAGCTTTATTTATAACTTTTGCAGAAAAGTTACCCCTGTACCTCGTTAAGGTTCCAGGTGCCATAAAAGCTGTCTTGGATCCTTCTTGGTCTTATCTCAATCCTCTTCACAGTGCCCACATCGAGATCATAGAACTCTGATACAATCACATGTAGGTTGCTTAAAATATAAAACAATTGATGATCGATCAGAAAAAAGTCATCATCTAAAGTTAAAAATTATTCTGCCTGCAAAAAAGTCAGGGAACCTCCACATATCTCAGACATTCTTGTTGAACAGGTCCAAATTATAAAGAGCTGAAACAGGGTAACCAGTTTTGGGTCAAGTGTGAGATCCGGAATCGAAAATTACATTGTTTTGGTCTGAATTACGGATAGGGTTTTAACAAACGCACCACACAGCACCACCTAAGAAGTGAGGAGTTTCCCCCGGTGAAACGTGAAAAATTTAGTCCTTTCCAGAGAGGGAAGTGGTGGCTAAAAAGTGATCTGAGGGAGGCTGGTAGCAGGGCTGTCCACTTACTCTTAAGTGGAATTTGGTCTTAACCATAAATAGTCAACATTTTACCAGCCAGTATCCCGTTGGCACCTACCCCCACTTCTAAATGAACCCCCAGACGGAATCGTCTTTTATGAAACTAGACCTAAAATGTATCAATTCCAAGCTTTTTTCATGGTTTTATACCCTACAAAGTGCTAGTTAAAGTAATTCTAGCACTAGTCTATAGATTGTATAGATTAAAAAGGAAACCAGGAAGTGACTTAAAGCAGCGAATTTTAAACACGAAAAGGTATGGAAAGCATTTAAACGCACCCAGACCTTAAACTTGACTGAACACAGAAAGGACATATACTTTTGTCTGTCCGGGGTTGTTTCGTGCAAGACATGATCCGTAGTTTTTTTATCCCCTGGTCCTTTAATCCTTACAGTCAACTTGTAGTAACTCCGCGCATGCGCATCTGGGGTATAAACTTTGACGGTGTACTTAACTGTTGGAATAAACAAAATTGTAATGAAATTGATAACAGGCGCATGGAAACAAGCTACAGTACGTATCTTTTATCGTAGGGGGGTGGGGGACAAAGGATTTTCTCCTATATTGCTCACACTAGCCTCGCCCTTAGACCCCGAACTGGAAGATAGAGATTACTCATGACGACCATTATAATTTGCAAGGCAATTCCTTACAGAGTGATAGAATGATACCGAATGATAAGGTTCCTTCCGAATAAGATTCTTACCATATTAGCAAGCCATTTTGTCAAGGTAGGCAGAAAAAGCTCCTTAGGAATTAAAATACTTTCTTACCAAGGCAACCCACCAATCGCTTTACGCGCCATGCCAGGAGGTCTGCGATGTTGTTAAGGTTACCAGAAAAATCAGCTACTATGGCGTCATCTGGGTCAGTGGCGATGCCTTTTAGCTCTTGTTTTCGTGGTGCTTTCTCAGAGTTGGGAATAAGGACACCAGCTATTTTGATGTTGTTATTGACTCTTAATAACTTGGCTGTTTTCTCGAGCATGAATGTGTCCATTATTTCCCCATTCTCATCCACCGTG
>Ga0126337_10001985_pt1 | contig 12778 bp, 11 predicted proteins | sample DipCmetagenome_FD_92527 | JGI IMG/M metagenome (GOLD analysis project Ga0126337, IMG submission 92527) | Coral microbial communities from La Bocana,Puerto Morelos, Mexico - Diploria C A metagenome | ecosystem: Host-associated > Invertebrates > Cnidaria > Coral | place: La Bocana,Puerto Morelos... | reverse complement strand
TGAGCATGATTGTGTTTCTATACCAGGTATTTCGGAAAGAGAAAGCACAAGCATTCATCACTTTTCAGTTGTGACTCATGGGGTTAGAACTCTTCCTGGAAGGTATTGCAGTCATGCCTGCAGCATCATCCTGTTCCTCTGTTTGGAAGATAGGAAGCATGTTTTTTTTGAGGGAAGAAGCTCTTTGGGAACTGGTCACCTTCAAAGTCACCTACCCTTGTGCTCTTGCCCTACCACCAGGAATTGTTCAAACGGATGTTCTTGCTGTGCACCATTTTGGCAGACTGCTCTTGTTGGGAACTGACAAAGCCAAACAGAGCACCAAACAACAAATTTGCAACAGTCTTTGTAGCAAAAAACCATAGGAACCTTCAACATGCAGCACCTGCGTGGCGTTTCCTCTTTGGAAGGATCAATTGCAGTTGGTGGTGAAGATCCAATCAACTTGGCAGGCTTTTGCCGCCTTGAGAGCCATAGCTGCAAGGAATTTGTCCCGACAAATTGCTCTACATTCCCTACCTTCTTTGTGGTGAGACTGAGACATATTGGAAGTATGGGACTTTCCAACTTTCACAAAATGGAATCTGGAAAAAGACCCTCTAAACGTAATCATACAGTCACCCAACTGCAACAAACACATTGGGACGGTTTTCCCAAAGTTGCTCAGGAGGCGATGGCCGTGTGGTCACTTGGGGAGATAGGCAGAGCGGTGGAGATAGTGATGACGTGCAGGAGCAGTTGATCAATGTGCAGGAGACCTGTGAAGTCTGTGATTTACAATCATACCAGCTGAACATGGTGATTTGATAAACGACCACAAAGGTACCTCAGTACTTCACTTCCCGGTCTGAATGATTCATTGTGAGATATTATTGACAGTTTTATAGCGAGTTGGGAGTTGCAGAGCTATATGTCAAATTTGGTAAAACATGTTGATCGCTCATGTGATACTTGATGGTTTTGGTCTCTGAGTTTGATCCTCCGTGGTAAGACTGACCTAATACACATCCTTCACAAGGAGAGTATCACGCACGTTCAGTCGTTGACCGCATGATTTTGAGATGCCAAAGTGAAATGACTGGAATAAGGTGACTGAAGAAACTGGGGAATCCATCTCTCCGTATGACCAAGTCACAAACCCCTTCTACTGTAATATATCCTTTAAATTGTTTCCAACCTCAACCTCAATGGGGCCATGAGCCTTAGCAGATCAGGAGATTCAGTCATCTTCAAGAGCCTTTTCTGCGTTGCGGAAGGATGGGCAAGTCATTACCTGGGGTCATCCTGAGTGTGGCGGAAACAGCTGTAACCTGGAACAAAAGGTTCGTGAAACTGATAAAGATGAAACATGTCATAGCAGACCATAAACTGAAATACTTCATCCCACATGTTGTGCTTTAGAAGGCTGTTGCGAGTTTGAATTTGGAAGTTGAAGCATTCTGTATCTCGACTGCGTTCTGAGTCAGCAGCTTGACAAATGGCACCTCTGAGGCACAGTGTCCAAGCAACTCACAGATGTGGTGCAGATTCAATCTACAGCGCGGGCATTTGCAGCCATCAGGGCCAATGGCACGGCGACTTCCCATTTTGCTTCGGCAAAACTGGTGGTGTTTTATGTGTTTTCATGTTTGTCAGCTGGAACTATGAGAATTGATGTTATATGTTTGGTTTTTGTGGGGAAACAGATCTAATTGAAGATGATCTCCAGTAAACAAACCTCTATTTGCTTCAGATATGAGACACGAACTTTGAAATTTGTCGAATGTTTGTGAAAGCAATCTTCTTTTCCAACAACATTTGCTTTTATATACTTTGTTAGTCCTTTTATATGAGACATCCCGCAGTGTGAAAGGTGATAAAACACCATGATCATATTTTTGGGTTTTCATCACCCACAGCGCCAACAGTCCAACAAAACTTTGGCTTCCACCGGCCAGTTAGTACCAGCCCAATCATTAGAATTATCTTCAAACTTACAGAAGTGCACGTTCCAGATTGACAGTAGGGTCCTTCGGGCACTCTACTTCTACTGTTGATTCTCGTACTACTACTGCTACTACTACTAGTACAACCACTTCTACCCAGTAGTACAACAAGTACTACTACAATACTGCTACTACTACAACAACAACTACTACTACTCCTACGACACTACTGCTACTGCTACTAGTATTAGTACTAGTACTACTACTTCTACGACGACTACGACTATGACTACTGCTACTCCTACTCCTACTCTGACTCCTTCTCCGACTGTTACTACTACTGCTCCTGCTGCTACTGCTACTGTTTCTAATTCCTATACATTTCTTTCTCGTATACTTTACCTTACTTGCTTTTTTTTAAAGTACTGTTTTTTCTAGACTTCTTCTATTTTTTTAAACTTCTAGTAGTACTGACTTCGAATTTGCTATGAGTGCCAATTGCCATCACCATCCACTACCACTAGTCGCTGAATTGGGGCTTTCCCTAAGGTGGTGACCTGGGGTGTGGATGGCAGCAAAGTGCAAGAACAGTTGAAAGAGGCGCATGGAAGGGATAAGCTTTGACGAAATGTCTCCTGACCTTGGCAATCATCAGTGGTTTTTCAGAGTTTAGATGGGAATTCGTTAACTTGACAACTTTAGCTTGAACGAAGATAGTTCATCCAGATTCTTGGTTGGAAGTATACATGGTCTTTCCAACAAGACAGTGTGTATGTGTGTAGTATTTTGATAAATACATATATATATATATACACACATCTACGATGTGGCTGGTGTAGTATAGGTTGGTCTTATCTTGCCCGAGTGAGAATTTGCAATTCATCACCTTGTGTTGATAAAGCAGCTTGGATTAAGCCTAGCTTACTCAAATCATCCCAAATCATTACAGTACATCCTAGATCACGATGCCTGAAGACTGAAGACATATATTTTCACACATTGACCACAACATCACCATTCGACTGGGTACGCTACAGCGAATTCTCTACCAAACCTACGAAAAAAGGGTGAAGGTTTGCCTCGGCAGTTTTCTGTTTTTTTGTTTTTGTAGGTAATTCATGGTCGAATGCACACACTTCTGCTGAAAGTGCCAGGTACAGCAGATACAAGCAACAGCAAGCGCCTTTACAGCGGTGACACGAGATGGACGAGTACCTTGTAAAAAGCATCGACCTTTAATAGGAAGGGTGGTGAAATTATGTATTTATGTGTATATAATGTGTATATATATATACAGTATATATGGTGCAAAATGACATGTTGATCTTCTTGGGAGTGCTTGTTTTGGGCAGTGTCGTTGTGGACCTGTAGTGTAGCGAAGGTGCTCGCGTGACATGGCATTGTAATCATGTGTTTGCAGAAATTGGTTTGGGTCCTGGGCGAGTTTCTTCTCTTTGCTTGGCAACCCTTGTAGACCTCTTTTACACGGATTCAATTATATACTGAAGCTTTGCAATGCTTATACTTTAGCAAGATACAAGGGCATAGTGAATGCTCCTAAGCAATCAGAGCCCTTAGAGGCCTTGCAGTCAGTATACAAAAATCCGGATATGGGGTCATAGCAGTTAAGGGAACTTGTTGAGATTTGGATACTTCAATGGAATAACCCTCGGGCCAGATGTCCATTACACCAGGCAACCTAGATTTTCCAAGTTCGCTGTATCTAGATCCCAAGTGATGCTTCCCCTAATTATATAAACAATTTTCGGGCATTGCAGCCACTGCAGGTGGTGACGTGGGGCTCCGGGGAGGATGGGGGTGATAGTAGCTGGGTGCAAGAAGAATTGCAGAAGCTCTGAAACGGCATATGTGCTCTTTTACATTCGACGTGATCATCGACGGTGAATTTGCGCAGTTTTCACCCGTGCGAAGCACCAACCAACTGTTCTGAGCTCTTCAAGGAATTTACTCACCCCTCCAAGGAAGATTTCCTTGGTGTGTTTCCATCAGTGCTGAGTAATACGAAACCAGCCATAACCAGCCTACCCAATAGGAGCTGAGGTTTGCTGTGGGGGCAATGCATACTAACCAGAACATATTTTGAGTGTTTTGATTTTGGTTCAATTGGGCTTCTCTTCTCATTTTCCAACGCTCTTTTTTTACTTTGAGATGATGCAACGTTGGATGCAATTGCAACTTTTCACCATTTTTCGGGCATTTTCATCACTGTCACCAGCCTTTGAAGATCAAGTGACCAGCCAAGCCTCACGTAACGCCGGCACGCTAGTCTTTCACTGGCAATGTGTGACTCAGTACGAGTTGCTTAGAAAGTTCCAAAAGGATTTGGTGTTGAAAATGCTTGAATCGAATAGAAGCCAAAGCCAGAAGCCATCAAACATGTAACATGCATGGACCAATTTGATCGGAGATGTTTAATCATTTATCGTTCTTTGGTTTGTGAACAGAAGTTGTGAACTCGGACATTACTTCAGAACAGCTGTGCTGCCACGAAATCGTTGTTGGCTTAAAGCAAGAAAGGCAAAAATTCGCGACTCCGCGAATTTTTTTTGCGTTTCTTGCTTTAAGCCAACAACTGTCAGACGTTTCGCCATGGTCGGGCACCTGTCAGTCGGTATGAAGCTTCATGCCAAGTATGGAAGATCATTCCATGCAAGCGAGGTGGTTTTCTTTCCACCTCGGCCAAGAGGAAGAAGAAGCCAGCAACTTGCACAAAATAAAAAGAATTAAACATCATGTCAGTCGAAATATTTCGGCAAGATGTAGTCATGATTCATGATACTTCCAATGTTTCTCTTCTTGGAACCACGTTCGCTTTACTTTAGATACAACGTGTTCAGAGCAGCTTCCTGGAAACATCGAATCTTGTCCAGGTGAAGGTGCATTACCTTGGGTACGGATACAGCTGGGTGTCCATCAACATGTTGAAGTCCAAGGCCTCGCAATGCAAGGCTCTTGGATTTCAACGTGTTTATGGACATTCTGGGTGCGGGGCGCCAGTCAGGGTTGCCCAGGGCTGTCCAGACTGCTTGACCTTGCTCGCCGGTCGGGGCATGGGGCGGTTGAGGTTGGGGTCAATCTAGGATGGAAATGTATCCGTACCCAAGGTATTGTAACACGAAGCGCTCAACCTTCGCAGAGTAGAGAGGGCTTAGAGCAAAAGTTGGCAGAGGTAAAGCAGCTGTACTAGCAGAAGTGTGGTCAGGAGGTGGACGAGGAAGACATGAGTGTTCACTGCGATGCTGATGGAATTCACTGGATTCAGACTTCTGGCACTGGTGTTGCCAGAGACCTTCGCATGGAGAGGTTGGAGCAGATGCTATCAGGGGTGAACGATCTTTACTCTGAGAGTATGGCCGCGATGTTGATACTGAGTATGATGCAGATGGCACTGCTTGGAAGGTGACTGAAGGCACTGGCGTGCCACGCGCCTGCGGGGTTGAGCGCTTCGAGCAAAAGTTGGCAGAGGTGAAGCAGCTGTGCCAGCAAAAGTATGATCAGGAGGTGGACGAGTGTTCACTATGATTCAATGATGCTGATGGAACTGCTTGAACTCAGACTTCTGGCACTGGTGTTGCCAGAGACCTTCGCGTGGAGAGGTTGGAGCAGATGCTGTCAGTGGTCAAGGATTTCTACTCTGAGAAGTATGGCCGCGATGTTGATACTGAGTATTATGCAGATGGCACTGCTTGGAAGGTGACTGAAGGCACTGGCGTGCCACGCGACTGCCGGGTTAAAATGCTGAAAAGTCAAAGTGCGCAACGTCAGTCCAAGTGTGGTTCCAGGGTGTCACATCCTGAAATTGGACTTGTGTCTGGCTGACAGCAGGATGGCGGACCACCAGCGTATTGGTGGGTGGATCACTATCCGCACTTGGCTGCCAAAAATCTAGGCATGGTGCGGGAGCTCAATGATTCGAAAGGTGGTGGTCTGGACAGACTGTTCCTCCCAAACTCGTGCTTCAGTGAGCAAAATGTCCATGTTGAATCAGTTGTTTAATCATTTTAATCACAGTAGTCCATGATTTGCATTTGTCCAGGCAAAACAATCTTTCACGGACTCAATTTTTCAGCTTTCATGTCCAGGGTTGGAAGGAGAGTCTGACCTCACGGTATGTGATTGTTGAGACAGAAGAACTCTCCAGGAATGCTTTGAATTCACCTTGGTCAAAGATTCTGGTATGCCATCGAATTCGTTTGGTCCAATAAGGTAGCGAATTCTCGATAGTCTCCAACTTCCAAATAGCTCTGAGTCGGAGGATCATCGTGTAGTGATGTCATGCCACGTGATCCCAAATTCGTGGTTGACGTATGTTTCGAGTATGGCAATTCTTAAGAAGTACAATACACAATTGGGTCCCTGGACACATAGATCTCATGGGTTTTGGATTCTTGTTGGCGGCTTTCGTCTGTCTTCCGACAGACTTCGCCTAAACTCCCTTTGTCTTGGATCGACAAGCAATCACCTCGTTGAAACCATGGAAAATCTATCTAAATCTAAGGTCTCTTCAACCCTATTCTAGGACGAAAGTTGTATCTGTTTTTGTATGAGCATCCGAGCATCCCTAGTTAAAAAACTGTAGGTAGTGTACTTCACTTTTTCCGAGATTGCCTTAGACCCCGGAAACCATTTTTTTCCATAGCTTGGGGTGACACTTCTGTCAGTCAAGCAACCAGGTTGATATCGTCCAATGCCCAGGAGATACTGTCCTGATCCTCAGCCTCCCTGCGATCATATCAAATTCCCACCGACCCCTTGCGGTTGTTGAAGTTGATGCACAGTTATTAGTCATAGATTCTTATAGGCATAGCCGGCATAACCTTAGTTTGTTTTTTTCTTGAACACCCACTCTTTCCAGTCTTTTGATAGAATGTATCCCGGCTGTAGGATGACACCACCCAGTGTTACGAGAAAATTTAAAGACTGATGCCACATAATAGTGGTGTGTTCGAAGAAAGGTTAAGAGCCTGTTGCGCCTTCTTGTTTTACAATTTATTTCACACGCCTGGAATTGTATGAGTTGATTGCAGATGGTCTAGTCTAGTCTAAGTCGTTTGACATTTTTTCCACTTTTCAGCCACCTAAGATTTGTCCTCGTCCAGCATGTTTTGTTCAGTCACTTCTTTGGCTGCTAAATTCCCCAACCAGTTGCTATTCACACCTGTTCACCATGTCGGTTTCAAAACCCCTTCCTTGAATCATGATATAGATCCATGGAATCCAATGAATTGTAGCATGAAGTAGTGGTTCAAGCTTCTGGATCTTGTCATTGTTTCTTCCCTCACCAAGACCAACAGCTTTCCCATTAAAAGCTAGGGTTTGGAAGATTTTTTCTTTTTTGGCACCTCAATTTTTTGTGGTCCATCAGTCAGTTCTTGGTAATCTTTCATCCTGACTTTGGGACGACCTGTTTGCCGACTGAGATCTTTGTGCCTTCCGGCTGGTGGCATGCCACCTTGAATTTGCCCACTTCCGAGGTGGTGTTGCATGGTATGGTTTACAACCCATGTCCAACTGGATGTTTTCTGTTGGTTAGCACATTTTGTGTCTTGTTGGAGATGTATCAGTTGAATGAAGAGATTTCGGGACATCTTCCAGTGATGTTCTCACGGTCACCTGTCTTGCGATCCCCAGGATGTGACCATTGCCTGTACACGCAATATCTTTCCAGCTGAGACTCTGGACTTCGTCGGAAAGCACAGAGATCTGAGGTGAGAGTCCTTGACAGTTCGAAAGCTGCTCCCTCAAAATGAAAGTGTTTCAACACAAACAAACCCAATGAGTTTGTGGGGCATTAGACAGTGGAGGTTGCAAAGAATGATCATAATTACATTGATCTCTTTGTGTTTGTATCATCATCTCTTTTTGCAATGTTTGCCTTTTCATGCTTTTCATGCATTTGATTAGAGCTTGCCATCATAACTATAACCAACCAACCACTCCTTCCTGGCTCAGTGCAGCTGCCTAAGGTCTTTCCAGAGATGACCCGTAGTGATCCAGCCTTTGTGGGGGGGCCCAGACTCATCCTTCTCTGCCGTTGGGCCGATTCCCTACTGGGCGGCCCAGAAAGATGTTTCTTTTTGGGAGTAGTAGATGGACCCCCTGTTGAGCCTCCGACATGGGACATGGGCATCATGGGCTTTGATTTTCATCCCTTGAGGCGCGAGCATTTCTGGAGATTCTGCGGGAAAAGCGCCCTGAGTTGCTCAGGCGGGTATTTATTTCCAGGATTCTGACCCACCATGGTTGAAGGGGAGAATTTATGTCACAGCAAATCATAGTGGATCATGATGGGTCATGGTATATGCGACACTAGGTGATGTTATCATGTTGTGTCATTTTCATGTCTCAGGTGTGTGAAGATATGCTGAAGCGTGCCAAAACATTTGCTCTGTCCTGCCTGGTAGGCTTATCCCGGAAGAGTTCACAAAGGAAGTGCCCAAGCCGACTCTTGTGGGTGAAGAGACGTCCGAAGACCGGAGTTTTGTGTTACGGTCGTGGTGAAATTGTGCTGAGCATTGGCCCTTTCCAAGCCCCTCTGACAAGGATTTGCAATGAATGATGATTCCCTACTAAGCAGGTTGTATCAGGGAGCATTCTAGGCTTTGTGCACTGGAGTGCCTTACTTTGGTAATTCCTTTGCAGTGTTGAGATGGCAGATTTCACGCTATTTCCAATCAATCCATAGTGGTAAACACTTGCTGCATCCATGCAGCTTATCGAACTTATTGTATTTGTGCTCGATCCCGATGCACATACGCAATTGAACGCTTACTTGTATCATCACACATCATATCTTATCTATGTAGATAGATATTAATACAATATGTGAATATACAGTTTTGCCAATTTTGTAAAGAGGGGTCGATCGAAAATCGTTCCTTAGATCCATGAAACACCGGCCCCCCAAAGCAATATCTTTCATAACCCATTTGTCAAAAAAAGGTGTCCCGGTCAGAAAGAGGGCCATATGTTGACACAGGCGATGTAAGCCGCTTGTAATATGCCAATTATTTGGGGATTGCCGAAGGTGACATGGGGACAGAACGTTAGATGTTGAAGGCTTGGAGGTGATGTGTATTAGACACTGAAAAAAGACAGGCGGCTCCCCCCCCAAAATAATCCAAAAACAATATTTCATTAATTTCATACTCGAGATTCTGGTTGAACACTTGTATCAATTAGATTTTGAGAGCGTTATTTGTGCAATGACTGTAGTTGCCAGATCCACAGGTTCCTCCACGCCACTCGTCCAAAGGTCATGGCAACTGCATCGACGTGCATTCCACACCCTGAGCCTTGCGGCATGTCGGTGCCATGGCCGAATGGCTGTAAATGAAGGGATCCTGCAGGTTGGAAGATGGATGCTTTATTCTGCTGCTTAAAGGTATGACTAGCACCCAAGTATGTAAACCTGTAAATCCACTTGCCTTGTGGGAGGGGTGCGCTGCTTGAAGTGGAGGAGTACTTGTGTCAGCATTATATAGTTCTACTAGAACTAGGAACAGCGTGCAGGTACCATGCAGTGCGGGCCAGAAATTGGAATGTGCACCCCTGTATATTATCGACGGCATGTGTTTCAACCTGAAGACAGTTTCCGGCAATTGAAGCTTTAAGGTTTCCAAAACGCAGCCACCCAAGCAACCCCATTCTTCACAAACTTTGATTCATGAACTCGACTCACCAAAACCCCGAGTGAGGCGTGATTTCATTCGGCCTGGGCGGCCTTTGATCATCGAAGGCTTAGGGCCTCACTTGGTGTCTCTCGACTGTGGTGCTGGGAGGGTTGAGGCACATGGTGAGATGTTGAGAGTAGCCGAGTAGCCATATTATTCAAACATGCGGATGGTTCTCCAATTCTACATTCTACAGAGATGTAAATTTCAGGAAAGACTTCCCCTCCCCGTCATCACTAGGAAGATTCACCCTGGTCGTTGAGAAGTCTTAGCTGGTTTGAATCTACCAACGTAATCCAACTTAACTTGTGCCAAGTGGGCCATCAAATTTCCACAGCATACCTTACAGATTTGCTTGCACATTGTAGCCCCAGTCATCAGTCAGATAAGAATTGCAGCACAATTCTTTTCTGCTTAGGCAATGTACCTAGGATGTTGAAATCCCATGAAATCAGACACATTGCCATTAGAAAGATGCTTTTCCTTTGGCACCACCCTTTTTAGAAAGCTCCCATATTTATATGTTATATGTCTGACATGTCTCATTCAAAGATAAAGGTTTCCACTTTTTTCCTGCTGTTTTTTGCTGTAAAGCCATGTTGAGCTTCAAGGTCCAAGGAGACTTGCAACCTCTCCCGGGATTTTCTCAGTCGTCACTTCGGTGAGAAGATGGTCCAGGACTAAGCTCCAATTGAATGAAAGACTCAGTTTGATGACGTTTCAATATGGGGAATGGACGAAAAGCCGGATGAACCGAGATGACTAGACAATGACCATGATAAACAATGGAATAACATTGAAAAACAATGATGTGTATACGTATAGTATGAAAAGAAATTGTGCAGTGAGTAGTCAGGTCCCCGTTGAGCATCACAGTGACAGAGCAAAGTTGAAGGATGTTCTCATCATTTTCATTGGTGTCCATTCCACCTTTCCCCTTGCAGCATTGCATGTTTCCCGACCAATTTCTCTTTGTTCCCTCAGAGTTGGCTTTGCAGGTGGCTGTGTTTCGCAACTTCCGGGCACATCGGCCGCAGGATGCGGAGGCACCACTGTTGGATTTGATTCTTTGGAGGAAAGCAAATAGCATCAAACAACCACAAGATGACGTGTTATTCTATGAGGGCAACCCACCAACCAAGCAGTATCTTCAGCACCGAAGATGTCTCATTTCCTGCTTGTTTTGCAAGGACCAAGTGGAGCTGATGAGGCTCTCAGAGGTGTCAAACCGTTTTTTTTTGAGAAGCTAGTGGAGAGCTGGGAAGAACCAGAGTACCTTTTGACCTTCTGCTTTTTGCACAACCTTTTTTGGAGGAAACGGGAATCTTCATCAAAATTGAATAGGCGAAAACGGTCACTTGGAGAAGGAGGGTCAACTGAGTCAGCTCAATAAGCAATAAGATTAAGTATATTTTGGGATTATCCTGTGTAGTCTTTTTGTAGTCTTTTGACGTCCCAAACTCGTGTGTATGATGCTGGAGTTGTTATGGCTTGAGTCCTGATTCAAAGTGATGGGACATGTCGCCACTTTCATTTAGGTGAGCTGCTGAGCTTGAGATATTTGTTGCACTGAGTTTGGTCTATGTCTTATGTTGCCTTTCATGGGTACATGGTCGAGTAGGAGTGCCGTTTTCATAGTGAAGGATTTTCAATCAGGGTCACCTTGATAGTCAGCAAGTGCAGGAAGCGAAAACCCCCTTGTGAGAGCAATTGATGTTGATGTAGGTCAGAAGAAGTTTCAATATGTTTGTTTGCTGCATTTTTCTACTGTAACTATGCAAGCGAGTCACAAGATCCGCTTCCTTTGCCTGCCAAGATTGATGTAAAGATCAAGATTCTAGCTTGCAAAATCATACATAATCATACAGCTTGTTGTGAAATTGTAACCTACAATAACCTATTAAAATATTGATGAATTGAGGGATTCCATCATTAAATCTCCTGAATGGGGAAGGCCATTGCTGAGCTCCAAAGATGTGATGGAGCTGATGGCTTGTGCCCTTTGGATCCGACACGTTGATAATCAGATCTACTCTCAATGAGTCTGACTTTTTCCTTGACTAACCATAATTAACCATATGTTTAGACCTCACAAGCCAGTTGACCACGATGGTGAAAACCATTCTTGATGGTCATGGACGTGTTGAAACGTGTGTTTTGTCTTCCAAAGTTCTTTCCATAGCAATGGTTGAAAGGCTTTTCTTGTATTGCTAACCGGCTAACCTCCGCTCAAACTCTAAGGCCACATTTCCTGGAGGTCAAATGAGATATGTGTCAAGGAGCACTGATTGCTTTTCTTTACATGAGCTTGTCCCACCCAAAAGTGGATATATTTCAGCCCATCACAGCCCCTTCACTTGGTATCCACTATGGGGTACCAGCAACCTGGCAGATCTTGAACATTCACACGGCTATGGTTTCACAGATTTGAGCAACTTGCTTTTCTGAAACTAGCCTTTAGATAGGTGGCAACACCTTTTGAACGCAGAATGCAACCCTGTGCCATGACACCAGCAATTTCGTACTTACTATTACTTACAGGCTTGCATCCCTGACAAACCACAAATGCGCTTTGTCAGAATTTGCCAAGTTTCCCATTAAAGATAGACAGCGAGATCTGTTTTGGGTAATGCTCTTTGAATTTCACCACTTTCAATTTGGAAAAGATGTCTTTCGGTTTCTATTTTCCAACCATCAACTCCCGTTCCAGTTTGGCGTTCCCCCATCATGTTTATTTCCGTGGTTGAAGGTACCTCTACGACGTTTCTCTTCCGCTCAAATTGCCTGGGTGCCATCATGAGGGAACTTGACTGCGGCCAGGTTTGTTGAATCGATTATACAACCGATTTCAGCACTGACACAACCCATGAATAGATGTCGACCCGAAAGGACAGTAGCTTTCCCAACATATTTGGGGGGCTGTTCTAGTTTAGGAGGGTATAGGACGGATCGACTGTTGAATTTTCCACTTTACTGTCCAACGATGATCTCGGGACTGGTTGTTGTCATCTTGATTTGTTTGAAGTTTTGCGATTCCACTGATTGTTTGCAGTTTTGCAGTACATACCATACAAGATGAACGAACAAACAAACAAACAAACAAACAAACAAACACGCAAGCAAGCAAGCCAGCAAGCAAACAAACAAACGAAGACAAAT
>Ga0126337_10001980_pt1 | contig 12787 bp, 6 predicted proteins | sample DipCmetagenome_FD_92527 | JGI IMG/M metagenome (GOLD analysis project Ga0126337, IMG submission 92527) | Coral microbial communities from La Bocana,Puerto Morelos, Mexico - Diploria C A metagenome | ecosystem: Host-associated > Invertebrates > Cnidaria > Coral | place: La Bocana,Puerto Morelos... | reverse complement strand
CAGTGACCAACACGATAGCATATGCTTCTTTGGTCACTGAGCACATTTTGTTTTGGTTTTATTATTATTATATTTTCCTTACTTTAATTAATGAATTTTTGTAATAGTGTGTGATAGTGAAATGTCTGTAAATAGTGTCAATTAATAAAAATCTGAAAATCTGAAATCTATTCCGAAACTAAGCACAGAAAGAAAGACAACACTCCTCACAAATGAATGTAGAAGTTCACAAGTTTATCTGAGAGAAGCCAACAACAAGCAACTTCCACCAATAAAACAACTATTCCGGATGAACTGTCGGATAATGAACTTTTAGGACAGGAAAACAGACTTGAGGCGAAACTAATTCATCGTGGGTCAACAGCAAGAAAACACATGCACCGAGTCACAAGCGCGACTGAAAGCAAAGGTAGACTTACGATCGGGAAAAGTTGAAATAACCAGAACAATCACAAACATACCTTGTGTTCATTAGAATATATTGTTCTGCAGTTTCTAGATCAGTGTTCTTTGAAGAGACAAAACTGAGTCCAAACACAAGTTCATTACCGTACAGTTCATCCAGATAATAAAGATAATTAAAAATCGCTCGTCAGACTCGTATTAATAGTGTTATTTCCACTACATAGCAAAGTCAGCAATGCAAGCCCAGGTACTGTTTACAGGAGCCAACATTCGGTAAGTGGTTTTCCCTCGTTCAAGAGGAACCGAAAGGTCGCCAAATACCGAGCCTCAAACGACGCCGTTTGGCAGCTTTTTGTCAACTTTCTGTTGACGTTTTAGACAGCTTTGCCTATCAAAAAAGGAACAATTAAAACAGCTTTGTAAGATTTGTATTTAATGACTTTTCTGCTCCTCAGTGACTTCTACTATTCACATTTTCAGATCATTTTCACAACCCATGTTTATTTGTTCAACATTTCCCGTTAACGTGAATTGTAAGCGATAAAAACTCGCATATTTTCAAGTATTTTATCGATTTCCTTCATGCAAGGGACATGTACACACCTTCTTCTTTTCGTATCTTGGACTCAGCGAATAACTTTTTCTCTGTTCTTCAATATTTATATTTATTGCTATTATTACTCTCCGCATAATGTTCCTCGACGATTTTGTATTTTTTATTTAAATTGTCTGCGCCATTTGAGATCGTGGAACTTTCTGTCATTGTTACTTTTCCATTTGAGAATCAGTGAAATGTTACTTGCATGAAAGCTAAATTTCTTTAATCCCAAAAAAACCAAACAAAATTCCAAATGTAGAAAACTTGCTTGTCAAATGACGGTTGCCATGGAATCATCCGGTCTCTAGTTTAATGTCGTCATACTAAATCCTTCCTGGATAAATTAATGACGGACTATTTTGACAGTTGTTACCGAATTATTGGAACTTTTTCGGTATAAATCGGGTACTTTCCATCCTGCTCCGCCTCTACCTCATCGTAATCTGAATTAGGCTAACTGTTGGTCTTAAGTTTACAGTGAATCGATTTACAACTCGCATTACAAATCTATCACAAGCGAACAACATACAGAGAGCACAAGTGAGCAAAACTCTTACTTTTTCGTCTTTTTGCAATTCTTCTCGCTTATTGTTTTCCACGCAATTCTTCTCGCTTATTGTTTTCCACGCTCTCCCCTACTAACTTGGAACTCCAGTCGACAAGTATTTTTTAGTTGTAAGCATCTTTACCCCTTTGCGCTTATTCTCAAGCACTTGTCGTAGGTGTCAACAGACCTTATATAGTGAAAATATCTGTTAGGATGTGTAACTAAATTTATTCTGGTTTTGTGCAAAAAGTGCGTTTAAAAATTCCAGTGCGTATAGAATATATATGAAGTTCAAAGTGTTTTAAAATGAATAAACTACATTTTGCCAACCTTCTGTAGCATAATTCTAAATTTTCTCGATCGTTGTTTCCAGATTTATCTAGAAATTAAAAGTACCAGCGAATTGCCCTTGGTACATGTCTTGGTGTTGATGAGAAAACAATCACTTTAAGAGAGCATCGAGGTAAAAGCCATAAAGCCGTTTTTCAGCAAAACTCTTGTGGCTACCGTTTTAAGATTTCCTTCAACGTAAAAATACTGTCTACAAAACCTGACTTGTAGTTTAACAGACCAGAATAGCTTGCTCATACTAAAAACACTTGAGCAAACATCCCGCCAAAAAAAAGGCTAAAAAAGTATTGGTGTATTTTATACAATGACTCATTTCTGCCTTTCAAACTTGCTGTTTTTATAACCTCTTCAATAGAGGAAAGCGTTGCCCTTTTTAATGTTATATGACTATTTATTTTCTATTTCCAACGGTGTATATTGGGCTTAAATACGCATGTTTTTGTGTTCCCAATAACAAGTAAACACAAACGCAGGTTACATACATAAGTAGAGTCATTTTTCTTTTTAATTGTTCAAGATAACAATTCATTGTCTTTTAATGGTGGCGGTTCTTTTGTGTAATTCACCAAACAGGAAAGACGGTGTTTAATCACATTTCCAAACACCGAGAACTGAGAGAGCTGGAAATACGACGCGCAGCGGAGAATTTTTGACGAACTTCGAGGAGTTTGGAAATATCTTCAAATACGGTCTTAAGTGTTTGATATATCTTCTCAATCGAAACTAAAACTAAGGAGAAAATGAAGAATTAAAATCGTAAAAAATCTATGCTAAGAAATATCACATATCTAAATGCCGTCATGGTCACAATTTCCTTTGTTTGAACTCAATGAATTATCAATGCATTTGAAAACTTAAGTTTTTGTGTAGACCTTTTTTGTTCGGGTAGTTTGTTTCCCCATTTCAGAGCATGTGATAACACTCTTGAGAATTCTTGATTTCAGATCAGTTTTAAAATTGTTTAATGTAAATGAATAAAAAAGTTTTCGATGAATAAAAGACCAATTTTTTAAAGAACATCACGTGGTCTGTAATTGGGAAACTAATCTATGGCAGTTTAAACCGGCAGAAGTTTAAAACAATTTACTAGATTTACGAAATATTCTAAGAAATATATTGTGCATGTTTTATTATTTCTCTCACTATTCAAACAAAATTGATGCCAACTGAAGATAAACCTTTTCAGCTAGCAGTTGAGACAGTTGTATTTAACAATTCTCAGTTTCGGAGCTAACTTTACAAACATGTTGTGACCGACAAAGAATTTAAACAAATGTTGAATTTATATTTCGTCATCGTCCCCACCTATATTTACTAGATTAAAACTTAGAGCCATGACGCCGGCAGGTTGAATACATATATGAGCAAATAAAAAATAAAAGTTTCAAACAAAGCGTTCAGACACGATAGCATTACCATCTTCTTGAAAAGAGGAAAACATCTTACTGCACGCAGCTACCTGCGGTGTTATATTAGCTGCCTCAGACAGAATATTTTACAGAATAATTTTACAGCTACGATATTCATCAGAGGACAGCTGAAAAACATACTTTCATAACTTGTCAAATACATTAACACAGATCATTATGGACGATGAATGTCTGAAACAACTATTCTTTGTTGTAGTACATTTCGTTTCAAAAAGAAAGTAAATCAACCCAGGTATTCTTTGTAAAGTGTATGAACAGATTCAAGTTTTCATTGTTCGCGAAGGAATAAAAATGGCAAGCAGGTATCATCAAGTAACAATTCATTCTTCGTCGGTACACCATGAATGCATTTTACTCGATTTTCTTCTGTCTCTCAAGCGTTTACGCGCTTGTCGAAGGTAAGAACGCTATATAACTTTTAACATCTTTTGACTTTATTTTTTCAATGATTATTTTAAGAATTACCCCTATAAGTGAGAAACGAAGATGCGGGCAAGCACTTTCATCTCTTTTTCACCAATTACGTACTGCATTGTATTCTCAATGATGCTTTGTTCTGTATCTTTACCGCTCCTTAAGCAGCCATTTATTTCTAGCAGCAAGAAGCATAAGTTTATATAATTTGCATTGAGCCTGTTAACCCTACAAAATAAACTAAACGTAATAATTATATAAATAAATAAAAGAACGAATTACAAGCTCATTGACCAAAGATGTTGGGGATTTTTGGAACAGTAGTTCTTCCGTTACCTGACTGACGTTTTTTAATATTCGTACAGGGAATTGTGGTTCCCGTCCAAACACCAGAATTGTCGGTGGTCATGAAGCTGTCAAGAACAGTTGGCCTTGGCAGGTTCAGTTGAGGACAACATCTGGTTTTCCGTTCTGCGGAGGATCTTTAGTTGATCCTTCCTGGGTTGTCACTGCAACACACTGCGTCACAGGTTCTACACCGTCGAGTGTTAAAATCAGGTATTTAATAAAAAAAACTGATATTTCCTTTTCATCCATTTTACACTGATAATTTAAACAGACTAACCTTTTTTTCGGTTGTCTGTTTAGGTCTTATAATCTAAAAATGTGTCTTACAGTGTTTTATAAAAATATTGCGTCTTTAGAACTTAAAACAAAGGGCTACCTATATCAAAATTCCTTCACTAACCCTTGGCGTTGCTTGAGGTCAACTATCTGTATGCAGCGTTCTAACTGACTTAAGCGGTCATAATAGCTTGAATTCCTGTACAACATGAATTGATGAACAATCAATTACATCCAATCGTTTTTATAGGTTGGGAGCACACAGTCGTTTTGGTTTAACTGTTGGAACTGAGCAAGATTTGGATGCTGCAGAAATCATCAAACACGAGCAGTACAACTCCCCTTTGGGATACAGTCACGATATTGCGCTTATAAGACTAGCAAATCCCGCTAGGTTAGGCAAAGGAGTTGGTCTTGTCTGCTTGCCAGATTCCAGATTCCGCTTACCAATCGACGACCCTAACAAGAAGTGCTGGATCACTGGATGGGGAAGATTGTCCTCAGGGGGTGCTTCACCTGACAAACTGATGCAAGTCGACGTGCCTCTAATGTCAAAGGAGCGCTGTCTAAAGGGATACCCTGGAAAAATTCATGACTCAATGCTATGCGCCGGACTTGACCAGGGTGGAGTAGATGCCTGTCAGGGCGACAGTGGTGGGCCACTTGTATGTGAGTATAATGGCAAATGGTACCTGGAAGGAGCCACTAGCTGGGGATATGGATGTGCTGTGGCAGGGAAGCCAGGGGTTTATGCAAAGATTCGTTACGTACTGTCGTGGATCCAGACCAAGATGGGCGTAGTTATATCACCCAAACCTTCGCTTCCACCAATACCATCAACACCTTCAGGTTAGCACAAGTATTCAAATGAAACTTTCTTCTCCTTTCTTGTGATCGTCATAAAACACTTAACTTGTGCGAAGAAATTAAAAGTATTTTGACAGTCTTTTTCTTGCATATGAATAAGTGCCGTAAACATTCTCTGAGCACTGTGCTCTGAGATGATTCATTATTGGCAAGCGATAGAACTTTGTTATATTTTAATTGAGATAAAACTGTGTAGTAAAGGCATCACCTTTGAGGTAAACTAAAATAAATGAAAATAAAAACACTTTTTCACGCAGTACCTTAAGCATACAAGTCCAAGGACACTAAATTTTGGCTTCAGACCTGAAAGCGCGCGCGAGATTTCCAACGAATTTGAGCAAACAGCGTCATTCAAGATCACTGAGTGTTAAAGTTTGTTTGGAAATGCTAACCAATTCTAGAAAATATCTTGGCTTTGTAGTGTTAAAAATGCTAAGAGGCCGTAAAATATGGCGCAGAAAACGGAAACTTCATTCAGTCAACTTGAACTGACATTTATTTTTCCGTCCGCTTCTATACTTAATTTTTATTTTTATTTTCTCACCACCTTGAAAAATTAAAAGAACGCGTGATTGCAAGTTAGGCGGATTTGTTGTGCCTAAGGAATCAGATTTTGTAATAGAACCGCATGCTGTCCAATAATAATTTGGAAATAACTGCAGCATGAAAAAAATGAGGACAGCCAAAATTTGGGTCAAGTTATTTCCAAAATTGGACAGCACATAGTCCTCTTACTTATTACTTATTATATAGCTAGTCAGCTACTGCGCATTGCTCAGTCAAGATGACTGGATATTGGATTGTTCTTTTCTGCGTGTTTATGGACCTCGGCGGCAACATCGCTGACGCTATGCCTTGTTGACGCTATTACCTATTGTATTTTCTGAGACTTGATTGGCTCAGACAAATATATTTTCTAAATTAGACAGTTTGCCTATTTTTAAAGGAAAATCCTATCTGAAACTATTTAAGTTTATCCTTAATTGGATAGTTTTAAAAAATCAAAGAATAATAGCTATGTTGAAAATTTCGGATTAACTAGCACATATATAATTATATCCGTTATCAATTTATCATGGTTATTGTCACCAACATTCATCATATCGCTCCTTTTTATAGCTTGCAAAGACCACGATGCCTTTGCTAGCGAGTGTCCGACTCTAGCGGGATATCCAGATTACTGCAAGTACCACCACGTGTGGACCAAGAAGTATTGTGCCAAGTCTTGCGGCTGGTGTTGTAAGTGTTCATTAAGGCTTTAATAATGAAAGTATTTATTTTTTTGGCACTACTTTTTTAAAATCTGCCTAGTTTGACCTAAACTAAATTTGTAGACCATTTCCGAGTAGGCTTTGGTAGATTGTGCTCGAAAAAAAAGAATATTATGCTTTTAGCAGTGCTCACATTTTGTAGAAATTATTCCCAAATTATGCTACGTTCTGAAAATTATGCTCTCTGTCACTGAAATGCTACTTAGATTTTAAGGAAAATACCGAGATCACCAGTATCAATTTTGACGTTAATGAACATTCATATAGTCTACCTTCTAGTCTTACAGTCTTTAGCATCGCAAATACGCGTGTGCGCACCTCGAAAAGCCAAATGATTAACAAATGATATCCAAATCAACCGTTCCCGGGTTCTGAATCCGGGTCAGAAAGTTACGCCATCTATACGCGTGGTGGCCTGAGGAGAGTCTCAGTCTCTCAGATATGCACAGGGTGACCTGGAGTCTGTCGGACCATATTTGACCATGGGCCTCAGCATAAACCTCAATATTTCCAAAAACAATACAGAAATAAAATACAAACTAAATTATTCTAGAACTATGATGGGTTTTTTTTGTTGTTGTTGCTTTCGACGCATGAAAGCTCGTATTATGCTAGCAGTGCTAAACTGAAATAAAAGCTTAAATAATGATCGTTTTGCTAAATTATGCTTAAAATTATGCTAGCACAAACTACCAAAGCCTATTTCCGAGTTGCCATTTACCTCGGTGTCAAAACGAGTGTTAAACAATACGTCAGATGAAAATGAGTTCCGCCAACATGTTCCAAATCAAAAGGTTGCACGAGGACTCGTTTTGAAACAGAGATAACTCGGAAATGGCCAATTTATTCCTAAAAAATAAGAAAAAGCTTTCGCTGGAATGATGTATATGATGTATATGCTGCAGACATTGAGCTTCCAAATTGCTTACGCGATCACGAAGATTAAGCAACCCTAGAATTTTCTAAATAGTACGAGGACGGTAAAGTATTTCAGTCATAAGTCAAATGATATTGTTTATTTTGTTTTGTTCCTGACTTGAGAATTGATAATGGCATTTTGGAAAACACCTTTGTCCGCTAATAGAAAACAAACTACAACACTTTTAAACACATTCGAATTCCAAAACAGAAGAAGATTACGGAATGACTCTAAAACACATTTGCCAGTCACTGTTACAATGTTTGCATTGGATCTACAGTGTACGTGAGTGCAGAATTGAGGATGTTTTAGCTTAGACAATATATTGGTTTGTCCTGAGGAGATTAGGTCAATTTTTTTAGGCTAAAATAAGAATTTTTATTATGAAAGTTATTTTATATGACTTTCTTTTGTTGAAAAATGCTCCATAGATGTTGATAATAAAGGTCCCTTTGAGACCCTGTATTGCTAAGTCGTCCGTTCAACTTTATAACAGCAAAACTCAAGATGGGTCTTTGCAAGTAAACACGGGAACAAATCAGATCAGATCGAAAATAATTGATGTTTCGTTTTCTTTTACAGCTTAACTAGAGAAAGAACATTAAGCTTCACAAGTGCAAGTTACAAGACGTTGCTTCATTAGTGGCCCAACTCAGATGATCGATAGCATTACGCAAAAGAAATCCAATTTGTTGGTAAATAAAGACAACAGTAATCAAATATGAGTGCTTTGTATTTATTTGTTCGTACCTCGAAACATCTGAAATTTTGAGCGCTTGCAAGCCAATGACTCCATGCACACCGCGTTCAACCACCAAAAAAAACACTGGAATGGAACAACCAGTTTAACTGGAATGGATCTACGTCAATTTATACCAAAAGGCTCATTGATCTTCGATTGTAAGAATTGGAGACCTCTACAACATAAGACGGGAGTTCAAGTCGAAAAAGGAGCCATTATGTTGAACTCTCTCACCATTTGAAAATTATCTACTGTTCAGTTCTTCAGTACTATCTCCTCAAAAACTCGTGATCTAATCCAAACTGATTTCAATTTACGTATTGAAGGAAAAAAAATCAATTTTCAAAATCTTCAGTTGAAGTAATTATATGAAAGTTTTGCTTCTTAGATATCTGGTGGTATACAAACAGCGCAAAAGAAATATTTCTCAGTTAGAATGGGAAAAGCTCTATTTACTGTATATCAAAACAGCAATCGATACTAAATTAAATAATTCTAAAATAAAATATTAAACTGAAGATTTCAAACACACGCGAGATCCTGTTTAAGTTGAAAAAGGTCGATTTCCCCCAGTTTCAGAGTTTAAGTTGAAAAAAGTTCCGTGAAGTGAGTTTAGAGGACTGTTGTAAATAATGATCGAGGCGTGAAAGGTCAAAATGTCAGGCGTGTAGCTCAAATCCCTAGTTCTCAAATTCTGGGTACATTTTTCAGCTACCGTTGTTATTTGTCTTGCTAACGCTCGTAAAAAGTGAGATTTCAGGGTCGAGTTTGCTGTTGACAAGGTAAAATATGTAAGACCAAATTAAAATCCAAACAACCTCAAAACTACAGTTGTTGAAACATGGTTAGGAAAAAGCTTCTTCCTCAAAAAAGTTATTTTTGAGAACAGGGAATTTTTCTGTCTTGGATAGGTATAGATGACCGTTAAGTTTTAGGTCTCCGAGAGGCCATTTGTTTGAACAGGGTTAGGGTTATGTTTCATTTAGCTAGACTTGAGTTTTCAGTGCCAAATAACGTTGATATTGACTGTGTGACTGGGCACTTAGCTCAGTCGTTGTACATTGCTTGACATGAGACTCTGTTGGAGAGGTACACGCCACGTGTGCGCGCGACGGGCCAATCTCCTAACTAAGGGCGTGGCCGCCGTACCTAAATGAATTCTATAAAAAATAATGTATGCTTAAAATTATCAAGTCATTCTGACGTTTAATGCGTCATATTTTCTGCATATACCTAGGACGCATTGTATTCGTCGGCCTAGATAAATAGGACCTCTATTATTGTTCAGGTCTTTTTCTATTCTAAAATCGTAATTCTTATTTACAGTGCTCATGCACTTACTTGCACAAACACTAAGTTAAGCTAGTTTCCAGCCATTCAACTTAAACAAAAGAAGCAAACATTTCAAATAAACGTAACATAGTTAACACTGTTAATCATCAGTGCTTGAAAAGCATTTGGGTGAAGGTAACAAACAACTATTCAATTGGTACTGTTGGTACGGGCCTTTTTTAAGGTAGAATGCACATCGTGCACAAGAATTGACAAGGTGGACAAAGGTTGTTCGTTAAAGTACATAGGATCAACACAGGTGGTGTCGAAGTTACGTAACCTTACAACAAATCGGAGATTAGAATAAATCAGTGTTGGTATAAATGTGGATGAGCTGAAAGGAGGCTTTCTTTTTTCAGTTGCTGAATACGTTTTAGAAGATGTTAAAAAATTCTAAGCTTTGCGTTTCTTGAGGTGGGACTTATGGTCATGTGTGATGCAAGTTTTTCTTGGAAATATTAAGCTGACCTTTTTGGAAATTAGCCTGCCTTACATGTAAGTGTTCTGCGCTTTGTAATTTTTCATTCCAGCTAACTAACACTTATTGTGGTTTTCTAGTTCCTTGCATGGTGCTGCGGTTTAATTGCTTCTTTTCGAACAAAGCATCCCTACAGAGAACCGTATTATAATTGAGATCAAAGTTTTCCTTTCGCAGAACATCAATTTGTATATCATGTCAAATCAGTGAAATGTCACTTCATTTTTATTTGCAATATTATGCAGTGGAGATCTGCGAACCTCGAGAATGGAATACCTGTTGCAAGCCAGGAGGATATTCTGCCTGCTGCTGATCTTTCATTTAAATGCTGCTGGATTGTGTTCTGTCGAAGGTAAATTAACGTGTATTAGTACTAAACAAAATTAACAAAATTGGCACGTGGAGATCTCTCTTTCTATTTTGTCTTAGAATAAATCTACTAGTGTTCTTTCACGAATGCTGTTCTCTGAGTGGCCTCGTTTCTAACTGTCTATTTTGTTGTGAGTGCCTCAGCCGTGTGTACTTGTTAACGAACTGGAGCCCGCGACTTTACGTTTTCAAAAGTATCTCTGAAGAGGATTTGAATAAAGTTTTGAACGACTAGTAGATTTAAACTAAAACAACAAGATCATTAGATCTTGATTACCAAGAGCTGCGATGTAGAGCGAACACTCGGAGTTCAATATCAGTGTCTCGAGAATGAAATTATAAGTTATTGTCTTTTATATTTTCTGCCAGAACGGAGTTAATTTATTACTGTTCTCGGAACGTAATGCATCCTTGGCGACCATATTTTGACAGACATGCTTTCATTTGAAATTGCCAATTGTAACTTATAAACTTGACCTTTCATAGAGTCAGGAATTTTTGGCATTATTTCATTGTTGTTGATTACTTTTGAGCATTTTGATGGACTTTTTTGAAATTTTGAAAATATCAAGAACTGTTTGGATATAACAGGATGTAATTATCACATGATATGACATCATCATCGCATGACGTCAAAGATACCTTTCAGTTTTTGTTATAATTGGTTAAATATTCTTAATGTTTGGTCTATCATTGTGACATATGGACTGAAATTAGTAACAAATATTACAGGACTTTAAAATGAAGATACGCTGGAATTTAATGCTAATTAAGCAACTATCGATATCTCTGCAGAAAACCTGCTGACCGAGGATGACGATCTTTTTCAGGGTGACATAAAACTCACTACTGATCAAAAGTTTGAACTTTTTGCTGGATCTTCGAACGCAAATAATTCAATAACTGCAAACCTGTGGCCTGGAGGGGTGTTGATATATCATATAGCACCTTCCCTGGGTAAGTTACTAACGTAACCTAGTGTAAGCCCCGAATTCTTCTTTTCTCGTAAAATTGTAATTTTTATAATTAATTGGTAATAAGACTTCGTGTTGTCCAATTCGGTCTGTAATCATATTCGTGATAAACAAATCGGACTCCCGCTGCACGGTCGTTCGATTTTGTTATCACTTGTATGATTACAGACCCGGAATTGGACTCCACTCAGTCCTATTACCATTACTACTACTAATAATAATGATAGCAGAAGTAATAGTAATAATAATAATAATAATAATAATAATAATAATAATAATAATACAATGTTTACAACGCCATTTCCCGATGGTTCAATGATCCTTTACAAGAAATCAAATCTATAAACAAAAACTATTTGATGGTATTTTTATTTTATCTTTTTTATGGTAAGCCTACCATAAGAAAGAAAGAAAATGTCAAAAACAGATTAACAGCTTTAACATAAATTATAGCCTTCAACATTTCAGTCATGTTTTAAACACATATATTACGTCTAATCATAAAAACACTTCCGTTCCTATAATTCTAACTTTTTGTTCTTCAGGTAAAGATATGAAAGCTTTATTTGTAATATGGAGGGCTATGAAAGAATACGAACACAAAACCTGCATTCGATTCAAAAAGCGGACCAGTGAAGAAGCTTATGTTTCATTCTTTCGTGGAGGCGGGTAAGAGTTTAAATGATTAGCTGTTTTGACTCTCTTTCGTATGAAGTATTATCCTGAATTCATGGCCTATTATTTGAGCCACGTAAGGTTTGGATACGAGCCAAGTGGCCCATCAGGCCAGTGCTAATATGTGGTAATATGTGGTATATGGTACTTATAAATGATGGAAAAAAAGAGAATGAATTTCCATTGGTGCATGATGCAGCTTTGCATCCTGGAAAGGATTAGTGTACTACGATGCGATGAAATGTTCTATCTTCCAGTTGCTGGTCATACATCGGAAGAACAGGATCGAAACAATTTATTTCACTCGCCCCAGACTGCTGGCGACAAGGCACTGTCGTTCATGAGATTGGTAGGTCTGAAGCGATGGTAAGCCCCCCCCCCCCCTGCTGACAACTTTGGGGGCAATATTTAAAACGACAGAATAGATAGTTAGTAGCGTAGCCAATCATAGAGCGATTCGTGATAGAACGCTTGTAGATTTGTGAATAAACCGTGAAATTTAAGGCAGTATCTCAACTAAATACCAAACAAAGACCTGAAAACATAAACATGGGGACATTCTTCATCCGAAACTTGGTAATTTTACTTTGCTGTATTGTAGAGGACCACTAGGTTACGTACAATGATGTATAAGGCACTTACAAAGCTATTGGTCTTTTTGTTCATGTTTTTACATACATACATACATACATACTTTATTGACTTTCCCTTTAGAGGCTTTTCAAAGACAATACAATAATAATTTAAAACTACTTAAAAACTCTAAGATAATATTCAGACTTAAAATTAAT